>Ga0209360_1000548_pt1 | contig 29859 bp, 33 predicted proteins | sample SaaInlV_130m_DNA_3_FD_184651 | JGI IMG/M metagenome (GOLD analysis project Ga0209360, IMG submission 184651) | Marine microbial communities from expanding oxygen minimum zones in the Saanich Inlet - SI037_S3LV_130m_DNA (SPAdes) (version 2) | ecosystem: Environmental > Aquatic > Marine >... | reverse complement strand
GAGTAACACTGCAGCAGCGTTGGCCATCATTGTACTTCCCAATGCGTTTAATGAGGATAATCTTAAATATAAAACTGATGCCATCACCAGTAAGCTTGTTGAAACGATTGATTATCTTGAGAATAAATTTGGCAGGATTGATATCCCATTGGGCAAGGTATTGCGCCTGGTTCGAGGAGAAACAAATTTGCCTCTTTCCGGAGGCCCCGGTTTATTGAGAGCGATATATTTTAAAAAGAAAAATGATACATATGTGGGAATCGCTGGGGATTGTTATTTTCAAGCTGTAGAGTGGGGCCCCAATGGAGAATTGAATGCTTGGACTATTCACCAATACGGCAGTGCAACAGCAATTGAATCATCAATTCATTATGATGACCAGGCGAAGTTATTTTCAAAGCATGAAATGAAACAGGTTAGGCCATGAGATTGTTTTTTAGTTCAGTATTTATTTTAGTATTCATTTTAGGTTGCAGCCAAGTTGAACTTGTAAAAGCAGATTCAAAAACGATTCATGATCATATTGCTTCTTTCCGGGAACAAAAAGCAGTTTTGCTTAATGTCTGGGCAACAACCTGCGCCCCTTGTGTGGAAGAATTCCCCATGATTGTAGATCTGGGAAAGGAAATTCATGATTTGGAAATTGTCTTTGTCAGTGCTGATTTTGATGACAATATAAACGAAGTGATCGATTTCTTGTATGATCACCATGTTTATAGGATCTCATATATAAAGAATGAAAAGGACCAGCCGTTCATTAACGGTATTCATTCTACATGGACCGGTTCACTTCCTTTTACAATCCTTTTTGGAAAAAATTCTGGAGAAATAGTGAGTTATTGGGAAGGGAAGGAACAAGAAAGTAAATTCAGGAAACATATTCAACTTGCAATAAACGAATAGGAGTTTATATGAAGAAAATTTTAATACCCATCATGGGTTTAACCTTTTTGTTCGCCGGTGAATTGGAGATTGGTTCCACTATGCCGCTTAAAGATCTTGAGCTGGCAGATATCAGTGGGAAAAATATTACACTTGCTACTGCGAAAGGAGATGCTGGAACCTTGGTTGTTTTTTCCTGCAACACGTGTCCCTGGGTTATCCGCTGGGAAGATCGCTATGTTTCTCTGGCAAATACTTATGCCCCAAAGAGACTTGGTATGATCGCCGTGAATTCCAATGCAACTCGGTTTGGCGGTGAAGATAGTCTGGAAGAAATGCTGGAGCATGCAAAAAATAATGGATATAATTTCCCCTACGCACAGGATCCAGAATCGGAATTGGCATCAGCATTTGGTGCTACAAAGACACCACATATTTATTTGTTCGATGGTGACGATAAATTGGTCTATCGTGGTGCGATCGACGATAACGCAAAAAATGCAAAAAAAGTGGATGAACCCTTTCTGGCAAATGCAATTGATGCTTTGCTAGCAGGAAACCCCATTAATCCCCAAACTACAAAAGCATTGGGCTGCTCTATTAAATTCAAATAGGTTTTTTATAAATGGAACAAACATATTATTTGATTATTATTGGCGCGCTAATTATAGAATATTTACTTTCTACGGTAAGCTCAGTCTTAAATATGAATAGTGTTTCGGAAGATGTTCCAAATGGCTTTCAGGATCATTATGATGAAGACAAATACGGCAAATCACAGGCATATTTAAAAGATAATACACGATTTGGTTTATTTTCCAGCACTTTCAGTTTGGCATTAACATTAATAGTAATTCACACCGGACTCTTTGGAATTCTAGATCAGTTTGTGCGAACTCAAACGGTTCATCCTATTTTAAGTGGACTAATGTATTTTGGAATTATTTTTATTATAAATGATATAATTAATTTACCTTTTTCGCTATACGGCACTTTTGTTTTAGAAGAGAAATATGGGTTTAATAAAACAACTTCGAAAACCTACGTAATAGATAAATTGAAAGGATACATGCTCACCATTGTGTTTGGAACAATAATTATGAGCCCAGTCCTTTACTTTTTTAATACCTATGGTGAGAATGGTTGGTGGATTGCATGGGGAATTATCACAGCTTTTATGATTGCTATCCAACCATTGTTTGTTCATGTAATCGCGCCCATATTCAATAAGTTTACACCTCTCGAAGATGGAGATTTGAGAACCGCCATAGAAGTATTTGCAGAAAAAGTTAATTTTCCTATTGCTCGCATCGATATGATGGATGGCAGCAAACGTTCATCTCATTCCAATGCGTATTTCAGTGGATTCGGGAAATCAAGACGTATTGCACTATTTGATACTTTATTGGATAAACATACAACCGAAGAAATTGTATCAGTGGTAGCCCATGAGGTGGGTCATTATAAAAAGAAACATATTATTACGGGAACAATTTTAGGAATACTTGAAACAGGTGTTATGCTTTTTGTGTTTAATCTTATTATGAATGATCCTGCATTATTTTCTGTTTTTGGTGTGGAGACTGTTTCCGTTTATGGAGGACTTATTTTCTTCGGAATGTTGTATGCACCTGTGAGTTTTCTAACATCTATTTTTACAACTGCCATGAGCCGAAAAAATGAATTTGAAGCTGATGCGTATTCTTTGGAGCATACTCAAAACAAGGAAGCATTAATCAGTATGCTGAAAGGATTAGCTGCCAATAACTTGTCGCATTTAACTCCACATCCCCTGATGGTATTTTTATCATACAGTCATCCGCCGGTGATGGATCGGATAGCAGCAGTCAATAATAGGTAAAATATATTTTATTAATTAATCATGGAAAACCCTGTAGTTATTTTATCGTTACCACTTATCTTTATTGTGGTAATGAGTTTAATAAAAATGGCCAAGAAAAAGAGATCTGATGGAAAACCATGGTTTAGAATTGAAAAGGTAGAAGAAAATGAATAAACATCTTTCAATGAGATCCGGAAACCCGGCTCTGCAATCATCCACATTTAGGAACCATTTGTCAGCCGTGACAGAAGGTACCATGACATTGAGCGGCACAGTTAATAAAACCGGAATTGGATTAATCTTAATTATTTTTAGTGCTGGTTATACGTGGGGAAATCCAGCTATGCATGGATTAGTAATTCCTGCTGTTATTGGTGGATTCATATTGGCTATGGTTACCATTTTTAAACCCCAGTATGGGCACATTACTGTTCCCATGTATGCTGTTGTGGAAGGCATTTTTCTCGGTGTGATATCCATGATCTTTGAACAAATGTATCCGGGAATTGTGATTCAGGCGATCTTTTTAACATTTGGCACTTTAGGTGCTTTATTGCTTGCTTATAAATCGGGTCTTATTGAAGCTACAGAAAATTTTAAACTGGGTGTTGTAGCTGCAACGGGTGGGATCGCTATTCTATATGTCATAAATATGATTATGGGTTTTTTTGGTTCCGGCATTGGCGTAATCCATAGTAATGGAATGATGGGGATTTTGTTCAGCGGATTTGTAGTGGTGATTGCTGCCTTAAATCTTGTATTAGATTTCGATTTTATTGAAGAAGGTGTTGAGATGGGTGCCCCAAAATACATGGAATGGTACGGCGCCTTTGGTCTGCTTGTAACTTTGATCTGGCTTTATTTAGAGATTCTTCGACTTTTGGCAAAACTGCAGAGCCGTCGATAGAATTAGGCTGGGAGACAAATAATATGAACGAAGCAGAATTAAAACAGAATATTACCTAGATCAACAAACTGCGAATAATGTAAGCTAATTTCATCAATGCACACATCTCTTTTCACAAATGATGCCATTGTTTTTGGTATTCTCATCAGCATCTTGGCATTTGTTTTTACCACATCCAAAAGTGAAAGTCCATTCTGGAAAAAATTCTATAAATTTATTCCTACACTCCTATTATGTTATTTCATTCCCTCCATTTTTAACTCTTTCGGTATTATCTCTGGGGAAGAATCTAATCTCTATTTTGTTGCATCCAGGTATTTACTCCCTACAAGTCTTGTTTTACTCACCATAAGCATTGATCTACCAGAAATTAAAAAACTGGGTCCCAAAGCCATCATCATGTTTTTAACAGCTACGGCAGGAATCATTTTAGGTGGTCCATTAGCAATCTTGATTGTTTCCACCTTTGCACCAGATGTTGTGGGCGGTGTCGGACCCGATGCTGTTTGGCGTGGACTCACTACCGTGGCTGGAAGTTGGATCGGCGGTGGCGCAAATCAGGCAGCTATGAAAGAAATTTTCAATGTAAGTGATACCCTTTTTTCATCTATGATCGCTGTGGATGTGATCGTCGCCAATATTTGGATGGCATTTTTATTGTATGGCGCTGGAATCAATGAAAGGATCGATGCCAAATTCCAAGCCGATAATTCTGCAATTACAGAATTGAAAGAAAAGATCGAAGCCTATCGTGCCCAGATACTTCGTATTCCCGATTTAACAGATACGCTCAAGGTCATGACAGTGGGATTTGGTGTTACTGCAATTGCACACCTAGGTGCAGATAATATTGCACCTTGGATTAGTGAGAGTGCGCCGTGGCTGGCAAAATTCAGTCTTACTTCAAAATTCTTCTGGCTCATAGTTTTGGCGACCACGTTTGCGTTAGGGCTCTCTTTTACAAAGGCAAGGGAATTGGAAGGTGTTGGCGCATCTCGTTATGGAAGTTTGTTCCTTTATATTCTTGTAGCTACGATTGGAATGAAAATGAATATCCTGGCTATTTTTGAAAATCCCGGTTTGTTTATTATTGGGTTAATCTGGATTGCCTTTCACGCTATTCTGCTTATCGTTGTGGCAAAACTCATCCGTGCACCATTTTTCTTTTTGGCTGTAGGGAGCCAGGCGAACATTGGTGGCGCCGCTTCGGCACCCATTGTTGCTTCAGCGTTTCATCCATCCTTGGCACCGGTGGGTGTTTTACTGGCGGTACTGGGCTATGCTATTGGCACCTATGGTGCATGGTTCTGCGGTATGTTAATGCAAGCAATTTCACCTTAATATTATGATAGAAAAACTTCAATGGACTTACTTTATAATTGTAATCTATTAGGCACTAGATTACATTAAACCTTGAACCATTAAGCTGATGTTACAAGAAATTAAACGGCGGTATAAAGCCATGAAAACCAGGCAGGCCAAGGATTGGTGGACACTCACATTTTGCGATCCAATGAGTTGGGCAATTTTATCTGTGGTGGGTGATTGGAAATGGATAACACCCTGGGGAATCACCGTATTATCTTTATTCATTCGAATCTGGGGTGCTGTATTTATAGCTCTTGGTGATGGCAATACTTCCTTATGGGGCGTTGTTTTAATTCAGTTTGGTGTGGTAATGGACCATATGGATGGTAATCTAGCAAGATATAGGAATATTACTAGCCTCACTGGAGCATTTATGGACCGAATATTTGATGGATTATCATTCCTTGCAATTATTTCCGGATTAGGATGGGTAGCAGTAAAACAAGGTTCTCCAACTTATCTGTTATTTTTAGCCCCTTTGACAGGTGCATTTTACCTTATAATCTGTTATATGTACTGGAGTTATGCTTATTATGAACTTAAAGAATTAGGTAAATCAAAAATTGTAAACCCTGGTGCAATTGTGACTGATCTTTCTGAAGTTCCAACATGGAAAATTATCCTTACTGGACAGCATAGAATCATGAATTTTCATCATATAGATTATTATTTTTGGGTAAGTGTAAGTGTGCTTGCAGGGAAGCCCGCATTGGGAGTATGGTTATTATTCACTATTTTGGGTATAAATATGCTTTTACGATTTAAGCTGCGATTAAAGGCTATATCAAAATTTGAGTAAGTTTTAATCTTAGATTATTATAGTTTTTGGGCGATAACCCGTATCACTACAGGGTCAGAATCCTTGTAAACTGCCAGACCTTGCTTTTCTAAAACATAATTAATGGTAAATCCAAAAGATTCCAGCTCTTTTAATAGATCTTTTTTTTCAAGAAATCTACGACGGTGGTCGGTTTTATAAATATTTTGTTCTATTTTTTCCCCTTCGCCAAAGATATTATCTTTAATAGAACGACTTTCAGAATAGAACAGCCCACCATTATTTAAATGTTCAAATATCCATTTGAAAGCTTGTTGAGCCTCATATTCATTCAAGGCATGTAGTACAAATCTGGCATAAACAATATCAAAAGGTTCTTTAGGTTGAATAGATATATTTCTTATATCATCTATAAAAAAATGGGGTGAATTTTTACCTGAATTTTGTAAAGTGTTTATAATGACTTCTGATTGATCAAAGGCTGAAACATCATGTCCTTTTCCAGAAAAATAAAAAGAATCTCGACCGTTTCCGCAACCTATTTCTAGGAGTTTACATGTTTTTTTTGGCAGAGTATTAATAATACTTTTTGCAAAACTTGTGGGCTTGCTTTTGGCGTGATGATCGGTGTAGTAGCCATCCCAATATTTCTTATCCAAATTAAAATTCCTATAAAATTATTAATTGTACTATTGTTTCACTCATTGAAAGTTGGGGAAATAATTGGACTTGTACTATTGGAAAACAATTCAATTTGATTATTATTCCAAAGAAAATATTATTTTTTCTTACAGTGGTCATTAGGGAGTTAAAATTTATCCATAATGCCGTAATATCGGATGATGTCAGAGTCATAATATTCAATAATTTTTTAAACTATTAATGAAAATAATTCTTAAACCTGAGATTAAGCATATTACAGAAAGCCTAGATCTTTTTCCTATAATCAGAAATGGATTTATTGCTTACTCTGAAGGAAAATCTGTTGTTCCTCCTGTAGGTGAACTTTCTTTTAAAAATCCCCCTGGAGATGTTCATATCAAATATGGGTATATCATTGGTGATAAATATTATGTCATTAAGATTGCATCAGGGTTTCATCAGAACGAAAAGTTGGGCATCTCTAATGGTTCTGGTCTCATGTTGCTATTTGACCAGAAAACAGGAAAAAATGTAGCATTACTCTCTGATGAAGCCTATCTCACGGATGTACGGACTGCGGTAGCTGGAGCGATTTGCGCTCAACAATTCGCAAATGAGATCCATTGTATTGGTGTGATTGGAACCGGCCTGCAGGCTAGAATGCAGGTTGAGTATTTAAAAAAGATTACGGCATGCAGAAAAGTAATGGTGTGGGGGAGAAAGACAGAAAAATCAGAGGAATATAGTTCTTACATGATGAATTTGGGATTTAAGGTAAGAATATGTGATTCACCAAAACATGTAACAGATACTTGTAATCTCATTATTACAACCACTGCCGCCACTGAACCCATATTATTTGCTGATGATATTCTGCCAGGAACTCATATAACTGCAATGGGATCAGACACACCGGCAAAACAGGAGTTGGACCCAAACATTATGGAAAAGGCAGATTGTGTGGTAGCTGACAGTATTCCTCAATGTATAGAGAGGGGAGAGATATCTCACGCATTAAAAGATGGAAAATTGACCAAAAATAATATTGTTGAATTAGGACACGTATTGTCCGGCCAACATCCAGGGCGAACTGCACAAGACCAAATAACAGTGGCCGATCTTACGGGTGTGGCAGTTCAGGATATCCAAATAGCCACGGCGGTTTATGAATCTTTTATGGAGAATGAATCATGAAATTTGAATTATTTGAATTAGAGAGAAACCAATCTCTTTTTGAAAACGAAGTGGATTATAATTTATCCGAAAGTGGTGTTCACCCGCTGAAAATGAGTGAAATCCTGACTGATGATGAACAAAAGGAGTTATTAAATAAAAATTTGTACTATGGATATACCAATGGTACCCCGGAGTTAAGACAAAGGGTTGCAGATATGTATGGTGATACATTTTCAATTGAAAATGTTTTGATTACCTCTGGTTCTGCTGAAGCCAACTTTCTTTCTGTTATGACCCAACTTGAATCGGGTGATGAGATTATTTATATGGTTCCCAATTATCTCCAGATCTACCACTTGGCCCGTAGTTTTGGAATTATTGTAAAAAGTTTGCCTTTACATCAGGAACTTGGCTGGCAGTGGGATCTTGATGAACTTAAATCCATAGTCACATCCAAAACAAAAATGATTGTCATCTGTAATCCCAATAATCCAACAGGAGCTTTAATGAATCCTGAGGTAATGGATGGAGTCATTGAAGTTGCGCGTGAAACGGATTGTTGGGTTCTTTCCGATGAAGTATATCGTGGTGCAGAATTGGATGGGGTAGAATGCAGATCTTTTGCAGGGGCAACAGACAAAACAATAGTCAATGCTGGTCTGTCAAAAGCCTATAGTTTACCAGGGCTTAGACTTGGGTGGACTGTAGGATCTGAAGCGTATATTAATCGCGCTTGGTCTTTTCATGATTTTACTGTCATTAATGTGGCATATTTGAGTGATTGGGTGGCCTCCAAAATTCTGGAATATGGTCGTAGAAGAAAGATATTAGACAGAACCAAAGACCATTTAAATCATAATCTTAATATGCTGTGTGACTGGGCTGAACACGTTCCAGCTTTAACAATTACTCGCCCAAAAGCTGCAGCGATCACCTTTGCTAAATTAAATATTCCCATGAGTTCGGAAGAATTTGTTTTCAACTTGAGAGATAATTTTAGTGTTTTATTAACAGCAGGGAAATGGCATGGAATGGAAGGATTTGTGAGGTTTGGTTATGGGACACCTGAAGAATATGTCAGAAGTGGGCTTGATCGAGTATCGGACTTTATAAGAGGAATTGATTAAATATTCAATCAGTTTCGTATCGAAAAAACAATTCCTGTTTCGTAGATTCCTCCCCCACTTTTTTAACTAATTAAAAGAAATCGAAATGTCTCTAATTAACCCTTATATTTTTCGTGAATATGATATTCGCGGTAAAGTAATAGAAGATTTTCCCGAACACGTTGTTGTTAAACTAGGTAAAGCCTTTGGCACCTTTGTGAAACGAGCTGGTGGTCAGGAAATTGCCTTGAGTGGCGATATTCGCCTTACTACACCTGATCTTATGACATATTTTAAAACGGGTGTGCTTTCCACTGGAATCGATATTATCAATCTCGGTATTATCCCAACACCAGTGAATTATTATTCCATGTATTATTTAGATGTATCGGGCGCTGTACAGATCACGGGGAGTCACAATCCCCCAGAATTCAACGGTTTCAAATTCTCATTGGATAAAAAAGCTTTTTTTGGTGATGATATCCAATCCTTGTATCAACTCATGGATAAAATGGATTTTGAAATAGGGGAAGGGACGGAAGCGCGGTATAAGATTCTGCCTAAGTATAAAGAAATGATCCTGGAGAAAATAAACATCGAACGACCTATGAAAGTGGTTATGGATTGTGGGAATGCTGCAGGTGGAATTAATGGACCGGATGTGTTCAATGCTCTTGGGATTGAATTGAAAGAATTATTTTCTGAACCAGACGGGACATTCCCGAACCATCATCCTGATCCAACTGTTGAAGAGAATCTCCAGGATTTAATCGCAGAAATGAAAACTGGTCAATACGATGTTGGACTGGCTTTCGATGGTGATGCAGATCGAGTTGGCGTGGTAGATGAGACAGGTGATATCATTTGGGCAGACCAACTTATGGCAATCTTTTTGCCGGAAATAATTGAAAACGGGGAAGATATTCTTTTTGATGTAAAATGCTCCCAGGCTCTGGAAGATATGATCATCCGGTATGGCGGGAATCCAATTATGTGGAAGACCGGTCATTCTCTCATTAAGCAGAAAATGGGAGAGTTAGATTGTAAATTTGGTGGTGAAATGAGTGGCCATATATTTTTTGCAGATGATTATTTTGGATATGATGATGCCCTTTATGTGAGTGCTCGATTGGTACAACTCTTATCTCGAACAGATAAAAAACTTTCTGATTTGAAAGCAGAAATCCCCATTTATTATTCCACACCAGAAATGCGAATGGAGGCTGAGAATGATAAGGAAAAGTTCAGGATCGCAAAACAGGCTATCGCATATTTTTCAAAAAATTATAATTGTAGTACTGTGGATGGTGTTCGCATCAAATTTGGCGATGGTTGGGGACTAGTTCGTTCGTCGAATACGCAGCCTGTTATCGTCTGTCGTTTCGAAGCTAATTCTCCCGAACGTAAGGATGAGATTATGAATCTGGTCTTAGGAAAACTCAAGGAATTCGGCAATTTGGAGTTGGGCGGACATTAAATGTCAACATTTAATGAATTGATTATCTTTATTAGGAAGGAGGTGAACCGTGACCTAAAACGTCTTCCGATCCCGAAAAGGCCTGTTTACCTTTATGAGCCAATCCGTTTTGCGCTTAGTGGAAATGGAAAAAGGTTCCGGCCAATTCTTGTACATCTTGCAGGACGTGCTAACAATGCAGATCCGGAATCGTTAATGAAAATTGCCCTAGCTATTGAATTGCTTCATAATTTTACTTTAGTTCACGATGATATTATGGATAATGATAATATGCGCCATGGACAAGCGGCGGTTCATTCTAAATGGGATGAATCAACAGCAATACTTGCTGGTGATGGAATTAATGCAATTGCACAAATATTATTAAGTGGAATTCCAGATCGATCTAATGCAATTTGTCGTTTCTTTAATCAGGCAACCCTGGAAGTATGTGAGGGACAAGCCTTAGACAAAGAGTTTGAGAATGATTTGTCTATTACTGAAGATCAATATTTAGAAATGATCGAGAAAAAAACAGGATCGTTGCTAGGGGCCTGTTCAGCGTTGTCCGCTACACTTGTTGGCGCTGATCAGGAAGTGATTAATCATTTTGATCAATTTGGTCGTGCTTTGGGAAATGGTTTTCAGATCCATGATGACCTTCTCGAAATTTATGGAAACCCGAATGAAATGGGAAAAAGCCTAGGTAGCGATATTGCGGAAGGAAAGCAAACTATGATGGTAATAAAAGCACGAAACTTATTTGGAAAAGAATGGGGTGAGATAATCGGTGATCCGAACAGAATCGATTTCATGGATAAGATACGGTCCTTTTTCACTGAAAACGGGATAGAAAATGAAACTAAAGGTCTTGCCCAAACTTATTTTGACCTAGCTCGGAATTCCCTTGAAAAGATCGATGGAATCAACTGCAGCGAACTTTTTGATTTTGTTAATTTAGTAGAAACTAGGAGCTATTAATGTCTGATAGATATGACCCTGAAAATATGTTTGGATCCATTTGGGATTTTCCGGACAATCTTGCCGATGCTATGAATTTGGGGAATGAAATTTCAATGAAACATTCCTATACTAATATCCGGAATGTTGTTGTTGCAGGAATGGGGGGATCTGCCATTGGTGGTGATGTTGTGTCTGTTTTGGAAAAAGATAATTTGAATGTACCTTTTGTTGTTTGTCGAGGATATTCACTCCCAAATTGGGTGAATCAAAATACATTGGTTGTTTGTTCATCCTATTCCGGAAACACAGAAGAAACACTTTCAGCATTAGATGATGCGGTAATAAAAAATGCACAGATTTGTGGTATAACCACAGGCGGAAGAATCGCCAACAAACTAAAAGAATTGGATAAAGATGTAGTATTGATTCCACCTGGACTTCAGCCACGTGCTGCCCTTGCTTTCTCGTTTGTTCCTATGGCAAAATGCTTGGAAGAAGCGGGTGTTTTAACTTTGAGTTTCGACAATTGGATAGACAGTTCAATTGGCGCCATCAATCGTGCTCGGGAAATCTACAGTCTGGGAAATGAAAAAAATCCAGTCTATGAATTGGCTCAACAGGTATATGATAAAATTCCAGTAATTTATGCAGACAATTCAACTTTGGGAGTGGCTGCTCTTCGGTTGAAGGGACAAATTTGTGAAAATGGTAAAATGCTCGCTTATCATAATGAACTTCCTGAATTCAATCATAATGAAATCGTGGGATGGGAAAATAATCCTGACATTTTTGAAAAATTATTTGTCCTTTGGCTTACGGATGCCGACGATAATGCCAGAGTAAAATATCGCGAGAAAATTACCCAGGATATTCTGAATGAAGTGGGGGTGGACCAGTATGTTTTAGAAATGACAGGAAATTCATTTCAAGAACGATTTCTTCATATGATTTACTATGGAGATTGGTTAAGTTATTGGTGTGCAATTCTCCATGGGACTGATCCAAGTCCTGTGAAGAAAATTTCAAGACTTAAGGAAGAATTATCGAAAAGACCATGATTCCTGTAAAAGTACTTAAGATTTCATACCATCCGGAAAGCAGAAGTTATGCTGTGATTTTGAAGGAAATTTCTGGTGAAATTTGCCTCCCTGTTATTGTAGGCTCATATGAAGCCCAATCCATAGCCCTCGCAATTGAAGTGGTTGAGACGCCTCGTCCCTTGACTCATGATTTAATCTGTGATGTTATTACCGGTATAGATGGATTATTGAAAACAGTCAGAGTAAGCCATTTGACGGATGGTGTTTTTTATGCGCAAATGGAATTGGAATCAGATATTATTGGGAATCGAATAATTGACGCACGTCCCAGTGATGCTATCGCAGTTGCACTTCGAATGAAGGCACCGATTTTAGTTGCACCCCGCGTATTGAAGGATGCAGGAGTAAAAGAAGACATGTTGAAAGACACCAAAAAACCTAGAAAAAAACCAGAATATTCTTTAGAAGCTTTGAAAGAAAAATTGAAAGAGGCAGTAGAAGAAGAAGAATATGAATTTGCAGCAAAACTGCGAGATAAGATCAGTAGCCTAGAACCTTAAATAGGAGCACCCATCTCCTCTAAAGCCATTTGAGCCGCAATTTGTTCTGCGGTTTTTTTGTTTGTACCCAATCCGGAAGCAAAGACCTTGGATCCAATTTTAACTTGGATCTCAAATGTTTTGTAATGATCCGGTCCTGTAATATCCTTGATGAGAAATACAGGATTATCAATTTCCTTGGAGTGGCAATACTCAATGAGTTTCCCTTTATAATTGGTTGATTTCCATGCTTCCTCCTTATGCGCCCAAATTGTATCTAAGATAAGTCGTCGGCAGGGTTCAATTCCACCATCTAAATACATTGCTCCAATTAATGATTCAAAAATATTTGCCATTTGTTTTTCAGCAATCTTTTCAATTTCCAAATCCACGCTGGATTCAATCTTTAGATGATCCATTAGATCCAATAATTGACCAATTTGTGCTAAAAAAGGTTTTTGAACTAAGGACGCACGGCGTTGGGTAAGTAAACCTTCATCACCTTCCGGAAATTCTCGCATAAGTTCCCGACTTACAATTATATCTATAACGGCATCGCCAAGAAATTCCAATCGTTCGTAATTACTCCTTGGGCTCGTATCAAGTGATTTGTGAGTAAAGGCTTGGTTAAGATAATCCTTATTATAAAAAATATAGTTTATTTTTTTTTCAACGGGGTAGACAGAACTGCTTCTATCGAGAAAAAATTGTTTAAGTTTTACAAATAAATTCAATCGTATTTCCGAACACAGATCACCGCATTATGTCCACCAAAACCAAAGGTATTGGATAGGACAGCATTTACCGTATGGGCTTGTGCTTTATTGGGTACATAGTCTAATGTGCAGTCTGGGTCAGGTGTATCGTAATTTATCGTTGGAGGTAAGAGTTGATCTTGGATTGTTTTTACGGCAGCAACAGCTTCAATCCCGCCAGCAGCTCCTAAAAGGTGCCCGGTCATAGATTTTGTGGAACTTACCTTGAGTTTATTACAGTGATCACCAAAAAGGGTTGAAATTGCAGCAGATTCATTCCGATCATTAAATGGAGTAGATGTGCCATGAGCATTGATGTAATCAATGTCTGTGATCTGTAATCCAGCATCTATGATTGCTCGTTCCATTGCTTTTAGAGCACCAGTACCGCCCATGGCTGGTTGAGTTACATGAAAAGCATCATCAGTTGAGCCGTACCCCGCTAGTTCAGCTAGAATTGTTGCTCCTCTGTTTTTTGCATGACTTTCAGTCTCGATAACCAAAATCCCAGCACCTTCACCCAATACAAATCCATTACGGTCTTTCTCGAAAGGTCGGCTGGCTTTAGTAGGTTCATCACATGATTGTGATAATGCGCGCATATTAGCAAACCCTGCAATAGTCAATGGGGTCACACTGGCTTCAGTACCTCCACAGATCATCATATCAGCATCTCCCGCAATAATCAGTCTCATAGCCATTCCAATTGCATCGGTCGCAGAGGCACATGCAGAGGTGACTGTTTGATTTGGTCCTCTGAATCCCCACCGAATGGACAAATGTCCACCAGCAATATTAGCAATCATCTTAGGAACAAAATGGGGAGATACTCGACGTGCGCTTTTATTTTCTATAACTGAATGTTGTTCTTCTAGCGTTTGGATTCCACCCACACCGGTACCAATTGTAACACCAACACGATCCATATCTAATTTCTCTGGATCAATCTTAGCCATTTTTACAGCTTCGTCAGTAGCTACTAATGCATAAATAGAAAATGGATCAAGTTTTCGAATTTCTTTTGGATCTAAAACCATCTCCGGTTGGAAATCCGATAACTCTCCTGCGATACTAACTCGATGTTCAGATGAATCAAAATATGTGATGCGACTAATACCGCTTTTCCCTGCAGTACAGGCTGCCCAATATTCATCAACGTTATTTCCATTGGGTGCGAGAACACCCAAACCTGTAATAACTATTTTTTCTCGGGTCATTTGGTTAATTCCGTTTATTTGACTTTCTCTACATAATCAACCGCTGCCCCAACAGTCGTGATATTTTCTGCATCTTCATCTGGAATTTCTATACCGAACTCTTCTTCCAGTTCCATAATCAATTCTACGGTATCGAGTGAATCAGCACCGAGGTCATCTACGAAATGAGCCTCCAATTTGATTGCGTCTTCTTCAACACCGAGTTTATCGATGATGACTTCTTTTACTTTGTTAAATGTGGACATATTGTCTCCTTGGTTAATTGATGATACGGCCACCATCAACAGTGATAGTTTGACCAGTAATGTAACTTGCCTCGTCGGATGCCAGGAAAAGTGCTGTATGGGCGATATCTTCCGGTGATCCGATTCGGTTAGCAGGAATCCTGCTTAAAAATTCTTCTTTCACTTCATCAGACAATTCGTCTGTCATATCAGTTCCAATCCAGCCGGGGGCAATACAATTCACAGTAATTCCACGTGTTGCAACTTCTTTGGCAACGGATTTAGACATACCGATTAGTCCTGCCTTGGATGCGGCATAATTGGCCTGTCCGGGATTCCCGGTTATTCCAACAATAGATGCGATATTGATTATACGACCATGCCGATTTTTCATCATGGGTCGGATAGCAGCCTTCATACCATGAAAGGCACCTTTCAAATTAATATTTAATACAGTATCCCATTGATCTTCCTTCATTCTCATTAAAAGATTATCCTGCGTAACACCGGCATTATTTACTAAAATATCCAATTTACCTTGCTCTTTTGCAATTTCTGAAATTAAAGAAGAGAATGCTTCACCATCACCGATATCACAGGATTGAAATGAAGCTGATCCGCCGGTTGCATTAATTTCGTCCGAAAGTGATTTGATAGCATCTTCGGTACGAGCCACACATACAACATGCGCATCAGCATTTGCAAAAACTTCAGCAATTACTTTTCCAATTCCTCGAGATGCTCCTGTAATAATGGCAACTTTATTCGCTAAACTAAACATTGAAATGTTCTACTTGTTCTAAAGATTCTACACCTTGTGTAGCTATTTTGCGATCTATACGCTTATTGAGTCCTTGAAGAATTTTTCCGGGTCCCACTTCAGTGAAAGACTGAATTCCAAAATCTTTCATAGAAAGAATAGATTTTGACCAGAGAACAGGGTTTTCTAACTGTCTAATGAGTGAATCTTTAATTTCGTGTCCTTTTGTTATCGGTTCGGCATCAACATTTGTAATAATAGGAAAAAGTGAGTCCGAAATTTCGAAAGAATCAAGTGAATCGGCAAGTGCTTCTCTTGCAGGTGCCATGAGCGGAGAGTGGAAGGCCCCACTTACGTTTAATTGGACTGTCATCCTTGCCCCTGATACCTTTGCGGAATCCATTACAGATTTCACTGCTTCTGGGGAACCGGAGATTACCACTTGTCCTGGTGAATTATAATTTGCAGCCACTACAACACCATTTCCAGAATAATCAGAACATAGTTCAGATACTGTTTTATCTTCTAAACCAATGATAGCTGCCATGGCCCCTTCTTGAGCAGCTCCAGCCTTTGCCATATTTTCGGCACGGATTTTCACGAGAGATAAGCCTGTTTCAAAATCAAAAGCATTGGCTACAGATAATGAAGAATATTCCCCCAAACTATGTCCGGCAACAGCATTTGGAGAAAAGCCTTTTGCTTTTAATAATTCGCCTAGTATAACTGAAACAATATAAATAGCAGGTTGAGTATATTGTGTCTGTTTCAATTTTTCTTTTGGTCCATATAAAATAATGGATTGAATATCACATTCCATGACGTCATTGGCGCACTCAAAATAGTGTTTCCCTAAATCAGTATGATCAAAAATATCTTTTCCCATCCCAACATATTGGGATGCTTGTCCAGGGAATAGCCAGGCAGATTTCATTCAAGGTCCTTCCCATTTTAATAGCATACTACCCCAAGTAAACCCTGCCCCAAATGCGGCTAGAAGAATGGTATCACCATCTTTAATTCGCCCAGTTTCAATAGCTTCGTTCATAGCAATAGGAATGGTTCCAGCTGTTGTATTTCCAAAGCGATCAATATTGATCAATACTTTATTATCGGAAATATTGCATCGTTTTGCTGCTGCATCAATGATTCGTTTATTGGCCTGGTGTGGAATAAATACGGAAATATTATCACCTGTTAAATTATTTTGAGCCATAATTTTTTCAGATACATCAGCCATACCCTTTACAGCAAATTTGAACACCTTTTTCCCATCCTGCATTATATAATGTTGTTTTGCATTTACAGATTCAATGGTTGCGGGCATCCGGCTTCCCCCACCAGGTACATGAAGTAAACCACCACCAGCACCATCCATATGAAGAATCGAATCTAAAATACCGGCACCGGTTTCGGTGGGTTCCAGGATAGCGCCACCAGCACCATCACCAAAAAGCACACAGGTGTCTCGATCTGTAAAATCTAGGATTGAAGACATAGTATCTACTCCAATTACCATCACCTTATTATATTTACCGCAAGAAATGAATTTGCTCCCGGTTTCTAGGCCATAAAGATATCCGGTACAAGCACCACTCAAGTCAAATCCCCAGGCGTTTGATGCACCAATATTATTTTGAACCAATGCAGCTGTGGATGGGGCAAAGTGATCCGGTGTAACAGTTGCCACAATAATTATATCTATTTCTTCTGCGCTAATCCCGCGTTTTTTCAATAATTGTTCTGCGACTCGAGTAGATAGGTCAGATGACGCTTCATTCTCGGCGGCAATATGGCGCTGAGAAATTCCAGTCCTTGTTCGGATCCATTCATCAGATGTTTCAACCAATTTTTCCAATTCAAAATTTGTCATAACCCTTTCAGGTACATAATGTGCTGTCGATGTGATCTTAGCGTTCAACTTAATGTCCAAAATGTATAGCTAGACTTTTTTTTGTGTCTTCAATCAAATTATTTAGGATACATTTTTGTCCAAGAAAAATCGAATTCATAATAGATCGTGGGCCGGAACTCCCGTGGCATACGATTGATATTCCATTAACGCCTAAAAGGGGTGTACCCCCATGTTCTTCATAATCATATTTGGCTTTTAGATCATCAAAAATGGGCTTCATCAATTCTGCACCAATCTTATAAGATAATTTTTCATTGACCTTATCCTTGATTTCATCCGAAAAAAATGTGATCCAAGATTCTGCGAATTTTAATAATGTATTTCCAACAAATCCGTCACAGATCAATACATCAGCTTCGGATGTGAGCAAATGACGGCCTTCAATATTTCCAACAAAATTAGGTATTTCGGATAATAATTTGTGCGTTTCTACATAAAGATCAGATCCTTTATTTGGTTCTTCTCCAATATTAATTAATCCAATTTTTGGTGCTGCAAAGCCCTCAACATGATCGTAATAATGGGAGGCCATCAAGGCAAATTGAACTAAATGTTCTGGTTTTGCATCTGGATTTGCACCCACATCACATAAAACTTTACCACGTTTTTCGGTTGGGAAATAAGCTGCTAGAGCTGGCCGTCTTACACCTGGAATTCTTCCTAACGATAATAGGGTTGTTGATAATATTGCACCAGTATGGCCTGCACTAATAAAACCATCAGCTTGACCATTTTTTACCATTTGAATTCCACGAACTAAAGATGAATTTGGTTTCATTTTCAATACTTTAGAACCCTTATCATCCATGTTGACCACTTCATCAGTGTGGACAATCTCAATCGTTTCCACCTCACGACCTGCCATTTCGGTTCGAATTGCAGTTTCGTCTCCCAAAAGGATTAGACTTGGGGGTTTGGATGATTTATCAATAGCATCCAATGCACCTTGCACGACCGCGTGGGGTGCGAAATCCCCTCCCATGGCATCAAGGGCAAATTTCATTTATATAGGGAATTAATTAGGAAGCAGAAACAACCGGACGACCACGATAGTATCCACAATTTGGACATGCTCTATGCGGCATTTTTGTTTGGCTGCATTGTGGACAACTGGTGGTAGCAACAGCGTTTGATTTATAATGGGTGCGACGTTTTCTTGAACGTGCTTTTGATTGACGTTTCTTTGGCAGTGCCATGAAATCTCCTCAAATCTAATCTGGTTAAAAATTGTTTAAAACATCCCAAGGACTGTCGTGACTATCGAGTTTACAATCACAAGAACTTTGGTTCAAATTTATTCCGCAATTAGGGCAAAGACCTTTACAATTATCATTACAATTAGGGTTCATTGGCTCTGCTAAATAAATAATATCTGAAATCGTATCATTCATATTAATATGATCTATGTTTTTTGGAAAATGAACCATATCCTGATAATCATCTCCAGTAAGTATTTCTTTCGATGAGAGCCATAATTTGATTGGAAGTGCAAGTTCCTTTGAATTGTAGCATAAGCAACGTACACATTGATAGTTGGTAATCGTTTTTATAACTCCGGATAATTGAAACCCAAATTGGACGATTTTGGCAGATAATTCACAAGTTATTTGATCATCATGAAAAATCGTTCCACGGTCAGGCAATTCCCTAGCGGACATGTCAAAAAGCTTTTTATTAAACTCGGATTTTAATTCCGATCGTAATAGCTTCATTTACAGCCAGCAAAATTACCTTTTTCTTGGAATTTATCCAAGGTTGAAAGGTGAATATGGTTTAAGACTATTTGGAAAGAAACCCAGGCATTTTATTCTTCAGGATCACTATCATCACCGGAATTGATATCATCCGATGGACTTTCATCTTCAGCGTTATCATCTTCTAACCCGCCTTCAGAATTATCACTTTCCACTTCGTTGTCCTCGTCATCGAAATTATATTCATCATCCATATCTTCTTCCAATTCATCTTCATCTTTTCTTTGAAGGAGGTCATCATCATCTGATTTTTTCTTAAAAATAATAAACATCAATGTTTCACCAACGGAAATAATTGATAATCCATAGGATAAAATTGAGAGTCCAACTAGAAAAATAGAGATAGCAAGAAGAACGCCTGCCACCGTTTCCGAACCGGAAAGAGGCCCGCTGGTTGCAGGAACGCTGCAGGATAAAAAGGACAGACAACCTTGAAAACAAATGTTAAAGCATCCCGTCAAACATCCAATACATTCTGCAAAAAAGGAGCAGAGCCAGCCAGGGCAAACCAAAGATGTGGCGTAGTTCACCATACCTGAAAGTTTTGCACCCATAAACCAATTACATCCAAAAACGTAATTAATGAGGTCGAATCCTGCTTTCCAGGCCCAGCTAAATAAATAAACACTGATTTGTAACAAGGGGATAAGGACAATATGATAAGCGATAACTCGCCAGGGTTGAGACCAGGTAATTGAATAGGATTGAAAAACCGTACCCATGGTATCTTCTTCATAAGTACCAACGATAGCTGGCGTGTAATGAAGCGAAACTAAAAGGACAAATGCAGTATAGATTGTAAATACTGATCCAAAGAAATAGAAGATGTAGGGAAATGCAAATATGAATTCACCCAAGTAAGGGATTTTACCCATGAAAGCAAATATGCCTGCAAAGACCATAAAAAATACTATAATCAAAACAATTGATATGGGAGCAAAAACTACTGGGTGCCAGTGTTTACAAACATATTTCCACGCATCACCTGCAGAAAAGAAATCATTTCCTTTCAATTGTTTTAACGTGACGCGAGTCACCGCAGTGCATGCTAAATAAATAGCAAGAATCCAAGCTTCTATACCGATAAAATAAGTTATCCAGGCAATCCATCCTGCTTCATTGCCAAAAAGGCAAGGGTAAAGCCCGTATTGGTTGATGGCATCAGAAAAAGAAACACCAGCCATGGCTAAGGAAAGGTAAGAAAAGACCCAATACAGGATAAATCCACCCAAATTACCTACCATAAAAATCCAGATCTTCTTTCCGCTTAAAGCAAGGCGTGGTGCACGAAAAATATCTCTTACGTCAAAATAAAGGTCCATGGGGCCCATAGTATTATCTCCTATTTAATTATTATTCTTTTCTTACAAAATCAACCCAAGTAGCCATACCCAATTCTTCGGAGAGAACATCGGCTGCCGCCTTGGCTGAATTATAGTTATCATAACTTCCAACACGCACACGATACCAGATTTTATCCGTGTCAAACAAAGCTTTCTGTATATAAGCGTCATAACCTTTGCTGATCATTTTTTGCGAAAATAACTGTGCATCACTCAGCATCCGTTTTGATGTAATCTGGATGGTGAACTGATCTGTCTTTGCAGCAATGGATGCGCCTTTTTTAGGTTGGATGGCTTTTGCTTGTACACCTGCAGAAGAAATGTTTTTTGTTACGGGTATATTATTATCATCATCTTCATCAGATACTTCATTTTCCTGATCATCGCTATCTGCATCATCTTCGACTTCATCATCGTAATCACTATCATCGTTTTCTTCATCTTCATCCTCAATGACTACATCTGATTCTTTTTCCAGATCTTCATTCAACCATTCTTCGTTTACTTCATCTTTGGATTCTTCATCTTCAACTTTTTCTTCCTGGTTTTTAGGATCAATGATTGAAAAAGAAAATGTTTGATTGGCAATATCATCTCCATATTGAGATACAACCACTTCCACGGAATAGTCGCCGGGATAGTCTGGAATGAAAGACATTATTTGGCCATCATCAGATGCAGATAAATCGGTAGAATTCATGAGAGAGCCATCAGGTTGATTCGCCAATGTCCAATTGTAATCCACATCTTTTCCTTCTTCAGGATTATCTGCTGTGATTGAAATAGATTCGCCCACATAACCCTCGATACCGCCCCCGCTACAAGCGAAAAACGATACCAGAATAGTTAAAAATAGGGTTTTTCTCATAAGAAGGAAATCATTTATTGCTTATAAGTTCACTCTCTGTAAAGAAAAAGGCAATTTCTTTTTCAGCATTTTCATCGCTATCTGAACCATGTACAGCATTTTCTCCCAAACTAGTAGCAAAATCCTTCCGAATTGTTCCTTCAGCAGCTTCTTCTGGGTTGGTTGCGCCAATTGTTTCACGCCAAGCAGCCACAGCATTTTCTTTTTCTAATGCTAATACCATACAAGCACCAGACGACATGAATGTTGTGAGCTCACCGTAAAAAGGGCGCTCTCTATGAACTGCATAAAACCCTTCTGCTTGTGCTAATGTCATTTTTAATAATTTAGCAGAAAGTATCGTAAAACCTGTCTGTAAAATACGGTCATATATCTTTCCAGTATATCTATTATTTACTGCATCTGGCTTGATAATTGCAAATGTTTTGTTTGTCATTATTTATTTTTCCTAATGTTTATTTTTCCATTGCGGCTTTCATAAGATTACCGATATCTGCTACAGATTCAGCAACCGCAATCCCGCATTCGCCTAGAATTCTCATTTTTGCTTCGGCAGTATCATCGCCACCGGAAACGATCGCTCCAGCATGTCCCATCCGTCGACCGGGAGGTGCCGTCTGTCCAGCAATGAATCCAACCATAGGTTTAGATACATTATCTTTTGCCCAACGCGCTGCTTCAATTTCCATTTGGCCGCCAATTTCTCCGATGACAACAATTCCTTTTGTATCTGGATCTGCTTCAAATAATTCGATACAATCTTTCATTGTGGTGCCGATGATTGGATCGCCACCGATTCCTATTGCGGTCGTTTGTCCCAGGCCAACATTCACCAACTGGGCAATAGCTTCATAAGTGAGTGTACCAGATTTTGAGATCACGCCAATATTCCCTTTTTTGCAAATGAAACCTGGCATAATTCCCAGTTTACATTCGTCAACAGTGATTATTCCCGGGCAATTTGGGCCAATCAGGCGAGTACCATTTTGGTCCACGACTTTCTTCACTTTCACCATATCATGAACTGGAACACCTTCTGTGATACAGACAACAACTTTAATACCAGCATAACTTGCTTCAATTACAGCTTCAGCGGCAAAGGGTGGAGGAACAAAAATAATAGACGTATCCGCACCGGTTTGTTCTACCGCTTCTTCAACTGAATTGAAAACGGGAACACGATTGTCCAAGGTTTGTTGTCCACCTTTCCCTGGTGTAACACCTGCAACAACTTGGGTTCCATATTCCAGCATTTGTCCTGCATGGAATTGACCTTCTGATCCGGTAATCCCCTGGACAATTATTTTTGAATCTTTATTGACTAAAATTGACATTTCAAATCTCCTAATTGCCTAAGGCTGCATTAACAACTTTTTCAGCAGCATCTTTCATGCCTATTGCAGGAATAATATCTACACCGGACTTAGCTAAAATATCTTGTGCTTCTCTGGAATTGGTTCCTTCCAAGCGTACCACAACCGGTACTTTCAATCCCAATTCTTTCACTGCTTGAACCACACCATTGGCCACGCGATCGCAGCGAACAATACCACCAAAAATATTGATCAAAACTGCTTTTACATTCTCATCCGATAAAATAATACGAAAGCCGTTTTTAACTGTTTCTGCAGAAGCGGAACCGCCCACATCTAAAAAGTTTGCCGGTTCTCCGCCAGCCAGTTTAATAATGTCCATGGTTGCCATGGCTAGCCCGGCACCATTTACCATACAGCCCACATTGCCATCCAGTTTTATATAATTCAGACTGAATTTTCTTGCTTCAACTTCCATGGGATCTTCTTCATCAAAATCACGCATGTCTGAAATATCCTTGTGACGAAAAAGGGCATTGTCATCCAGATTCACTTTGGCATCTAAAACAACGATACGTCCATCAGTAGTGAGAATAAGCGGATTTACTTCCACAATAGTTGCATCGATACTTTGATAGGCGTGATACATTTGCATAAATATTTTCATGGCTGCTTTAAATGCATCCCCAGATAAATTGAGTCCATAAGCTAGTTTTCTAGCTTGAAATGATTTCATTCCCAAGAGCGGATCAATCCAGACCTTTACAATTTTTTCCGGAGTTTCGGCGGCGACTTTTTCAATCTCAACGCCACCTTCAGATGATATCATGAATACATCCATGCTTTTACCGCGATCCAAAGTAATAGCTGCATAATATTCTTCTGCGATGTCAAAGGCTTCAGTCACGTAAACTTTACGGACAAGTTGACCTTTTTCACCGGTTTGATGTGTGACTAGGTTCATGCCCAAGATATTTTTAGCATTTTGGATAGCTATATCAAAATTGGGTGAATATTTCACACCGCCGCCTTTTCCGCGTCCGCCTGCGTGAATTTGGGCCTTTACAACCACATCTTCAGTATTAAAATCTTTTTGTACTCTTCTAATGGTGGGTTCTGTCTCTTCAATATTTTCAAAGACGTAACCATCTTGAACAGGCATTCCAAAATTGGCAAAGATCTTTTTAGCTTGATATTCATGAATTTTCATGCTTCATTCCTTATTTCTGTCCCAGCATTGCCTTCCAAAGCATCCTTGATGCAGGGGATAGATGTTATAACTACTTTTTTACCGTGATATTTCAAAAAATGTAAAGCCGCTTTTATTTTCGGCCCGATGCTCCCTTGTTGAAATTCACCTTTGTTGTATAATTTTTCCACATCAGATGTGGTTATGATTCGAAGTATTTCCTGATTTTCAGTTCCAAAACTTAGGTAAACATTATCCACATCGGTAATGATCCACAATTCTTCTGCATGGAGAATTCGCCCAAGTTTTGCCGCTGCATAATCTTTATCAATTACCGCATCAAGCCCTTCAAGGTGTCCTGTGGGATCATTAAATACAGGGATTCCACCGCCACCGGAAGCGATCACAATGGTTCCCCGGTCCACTAGCGCCTTTATTGATTTACCGTGCATAATGTATTCCGGCATAGGTGATGGTACCACGCGGCGCCATTGTCCCGGTTCTTGTTCTTTAATGCTCCAGCCGAATATTTTTGCCAGTGATTTAGCTTCATTTTCGGGATATCGGGCGCCCACATATTTACTTGGATCTTTGATGGATGGATCATTCTTGTCGACGATTACCTGGGTGACCATCGTCACAACTTCCCGATCCACCTTCATATCCCGTAATTTGTTTTGCAAAGATTGTTGGATCATATAGCCGATGGAACCTTGTGTTCCGGCAACGCAGACACCTAAAGGAAGGGGAGGCACTTTATCATGAGTGAGATCCATACGTAATAATTCGTTTCCCACTTGCGGGCCATTTCCATGATTGATGCAAAGATTATAACCTCGTTCAATGAAATTCCCGATACCGTCCAATGTTTCCCGAGTGTGGGCAAATTGTTGGGTGATTGTTCCGGCTTCACCTTTGGGTGAAAGAGAATTTCCGCCCATTGCAATCATAGCTGTTCGAGAAATCAATTAATCCTCTTGTAAAAATGGATACCGATAATCTTTTGGTGTATCAAAGGTCTCTTTTACCGTTCTAAGTGAAAGCCACCGTAAAAGGTTTAATTCGGATCCTGCTTTATCATTGGTCCCTGAAGCACGGCTACCACCAAAAGGTTGTTGACCTACAACTGCTCCAGTAGGTTTATCATTTATATAAAAATTTCCGGCAGAATGGGCCAAGCGATCCTTAGCTTCATCTAAGGCTTCCTTATCTTTCCCCATAATACACCCAGTCAAAGCATAGGGTGATGTAGAATCCACCAGATCAAAGATAGAATCCCAATCGGTGGGATCATATAGGTATATTGTTAGAACGGGGCCGAAAATTTCTTCTTCCATGGTTTTAAAATGGGGATCAGTTGTCAGGATGGTTGTGGGCTGAATGAAGTAGCCTTTGGAATCATCATATGTCCCACCGGAAATGATTTCAGCATTATCCGACTCCTTTGCATAATCAATATATGATACGATTGAATCAAAAGCGGGTTTATCAATTACAGCATTCATGAAATTGGTAAAATCTCTTGGTGAGCCCACTTTGACTGTTTCGAGTTCCGACAAATATTTGTTCCTTAAGTCATCCCAAATCGTAGTTGGAATGTAAGCCCGAGACATGGCTGAGCATTTTTGTCCCTGGAACTCATATGCTCCACGAATCATGGCTGTGGATAGTTCATCTAAATCAACGGACTCATGAGCGAGACAGAAATCCTTTCCACCGGTTTCACCTACGATTCTTGGATAGGTTTTATATTTGTCAATATTGTTGCCAATTGTTTTCCAAATATGGTGAAATGTGGCGGTTGATCCTGTAAAATGTACTCCAGCCAGGTTCGAATTGGATAAAACCGGATTCCCCACATTTCCACCGGATCCTGGGATAAAGTTGATCACGCCTGCTGGTAAACCGGCTTCTTCCAACATTTTCATAATATAATAACAGGGCAGAACCGCACTTGATGCTGGTTTCCATAAAGCCACATTTCCCATGAGTGCGGGAGCAGAAGGAAGGTTACCAGCGATGGATGTAAAATTAAACGGTGTAATGGCAAATACGAAACCTTCCAGTGGTCGATACTCCAAGTGATTGTGCATGCCTTCCGGTGAGATCAACGGTTGGTTGGCAGTGATTTCTTCTGCATATTGCGCATTGAAATTAAAAAAGTCAATTAACTCACAGGCTGCATCAACTTCTGCCTGAAATGCATTTTTACTTTGGTTGAGCATGGTGGCTGCATTGATGGTATCCCGCCACGGACCTTGCAATAGCTCAGCTGCTTTTCTGAATATTTTGGTTCTTTCTTCCAATGTTGTTGTTGACCAAGTTTTCCACGATTTCATGGCTACATCAATTGCCTGAATTACTTCGGTTTCACCGGCTTTATGATAAGTGGCTAAAACGTGTTGGTGGTTGTGGGGCATGACACAGTTACCCATATCACCTGTTTTAATTTCTTTACCGTCAATTATAAGAGGGATCTCGATTGTTTGTGTGGCCATTTCATCATATTTGGCTTGAAGACTGGCTCGTTCTGAAGATCCGGCTGCAAAGGATAGGATGGGCTCGTTTACTGCCCTTGTTATTTGAGTCATAGATTATATCTCTAATGAATAAAATTGAATTGAAAAAAGCTTGGAAAATTACCGGTCATTCATTGATAGCACAAGATAGAGAGTAGAGTAGGGCGATGATTAAGAATTTGGATTAGAAATAAAATAGGTTGTGGTGTTTTTTAGATTCTGATATACCGGTTACACTAATTCCAATTCAACTTTTTGGGCTGCTTCCATAAACTCATTTAAAGCGGATCGCATTTCTGCAAGACCAGGCGCAGTGACCAATTTTTGTCGGAAAATGGATGCATCGGGAAATCCTTTAATATAATTGGAAAAATGTTTGCGCATCAAATTGGAACCTGTTCTTTCGCCACGATTTTCCAATAAAAGATCAAAATGCCGACTGCACATATTGGAAATATCAGATAAGGTGGGAGCAACCGGATCTGGCTCACCATTGAACCGGGCTTTTGCTTCCCTAAAAAACCAAGGATTCCCATGCGCTGCCCGTCCGACCATTACCGCATCGCAGCCGGTTTCATCAAACATCCTCATCATATCATCAGTTGTACAAACATCTCCATTCCCAATTACTGGGATAGAACAGGATTCTTTTAGGAGTTTAATATAATGCCAATCTGCTTTTCCGGTATACCGCTGTTTTGTGGTTCTGGGATGAAGGGCAATTGCCTTCACCCCAATTTTCTCTAATCGTTGGCCCACTTCCGGAATAACAATTGAAGTTTGATTCCATCCCATTCGCATTTTAACAGTGACAGGTACTTCAGGAATTGACTCAACAACTGCTGCTGTAATATCATCCATTAAACACAAGTCCTGAAGTGCCGCAGACCCGCCGCCTTTTTTGGTCACTTTTGGGACAGGACATCCATAATTAATATCGAGAATATCGGGATGAAAAGTATCCACCACGAATTTTGCAGCTTGGCTCATGGTTTCGGCGTCACTCCCGAAAATCTGGATACCAATGGGTCGTTCTGCTTCTTCGAATCGAATTAAGCTTAATGTTTTAGAGTTCTCACGGATGATACCATCAGCGGATACAAATTCTGAATACACAATGCCAGCACCCATTTCGTTACATAAAATTCGAAAAGGATAATCGGTGACACCCGCCATGGGGGCGAGAAATATCGGAGTTTCAATATGAATATTCCCAATTTTCATATCACTAAAATTAGACTGTAAATTGTGTTGTTGACTATTGAGTTCTCAACTGGATTTAAAAAGACTCATCAATCCAAAAATTTATAACCTAACTAATAAAATTATTATGAAAAAGATACTTCCCCTGCTTTTATTGATATGCGCCTGCTCCGCACCAAAAGTTGAAAAAATTTATTATAATGGTATCATCTGGACAGGAAATTTATCAAACCCATCAGCATCAGCTCTTGCAGTAGGAAATGAACAAATTCTATTCGTTGGGAATGACAATGAAACCTTGGAAATGGCTAGCCCGGAAACTGAGAAGATAAATTTAATGGGGCGCTTTGTCACTCCTGGTTTGATTGATAATCATGTTCATTTCATGAGTGGTGGATTTCAGCTTTCCAGCGTAGATCTTCGTGATGTGGACAATAAAGCTGAATTTCAGAAGCGGATCGTGGCCCATGCGGAATCTCTCCCTAAAGGTGCATGGATGTTAGGAGGTGATTGGGATCACGAGTTATGGGGAGGCAATTATCCTGATAAATCCTGGATCGATGATGTTCTGCTGGATAGACCTGTTTTCTTAGGTCGCCTTGATGGGCACATGGCTCTGGCAAATAGTAAAGCTTTGGAATTGGCAGGAATCAACTCCAGTACACTTGATCCAGTTGGCGGTATTGTGTTAAAGGATAGCCAAGGTAGTCCCACTGGAATATTAAAAGATGAAGCTATGGCACTTGTAAATAAAGTTGTCCCTGAGTATTCAATTGAAGAAATGGATCAGGCATTGGATGCGGCCATGCAATTTGCTCTCTCCTTGGGAATCACGCAGATCCATGATATGGGGACTTGGGAATCCTTGGAAACCTATAAACGGAACTATAAAAATGGACGTTTAAAAATTCGAATTAAGATATATCCTTGGTACACGAATTGGAAAAAAATTATCCGAAATGTACAAAATAATGGCCCCGGAGATGAATGGCTCCGATGGGACGGTATTAAAGGTATGATGGATGGATCCTTGGGCTCCCGGACAGCTTGGATGCATAAACCATATTTAAATGATACTTTTTCATCCGAAAAAGAAGAGCTTCCTACAGTAGGAATCATTACTCTCAAAGATACCACCGAATTCAAACATATTTTGCGGGAAACGGACAAAGCCAATATTCAGCATGCGGTCCATGCTATTGGTGATCAGGCGAATGATTGGATTCTGGATGAATTTGCATCAATAAAAGAAGAGTTTGGTCAAAAGGATAGACGGTGTCGAATTGAGCACGCCCAACATCTTTCCAAATCTGCTGTGCCCCGTTTTGCTGCAGAAAATATTATTCCATCTATGCAGCCTTATCATATTTTTGACGATGGTTCCTGGGCTTATAAACGGATTGAACATGACAGATTATCTAGAACTTATGTATTTAAAACCCTAATCGAGAGTGGTGCCAATCTTACTTTTGGGTCAGACTGGACTGTTGCACCTTTTAATCCAGTTACAGGCATTTATGCAGCCATCACTCGCCATACCAGGGATGGGAAAAATCCATCCGGATGGTACCCGAATGAAAAGATTAGTGTGGAAGATGCCCTTCGGTCTTATACCATTAACAATGCATATGCTGCTTTCTGGGAAAAAACAACCGGATCAATCCTTATCGGTAAACATGCTGATTTTGTCGTACACTCAACAAATTTTCTCACGGCGAGACCTGAGCAGATATTGGAATCTAAAGTTATGAGAACCGTGGTTGGTGGGAAGGACTATATATTTGACTAGAATCAGTTGATGCGTAATGATAAGATGTTTCTCCAAATAATTTGATATACAGCTATAAATCCTGAATAAACAATCCACTCATAATTTCCTTTGAATAAAAAACAATATGGTAAACTTCAGGGTAGGGGCCCCAGTCTGGCGTTTTGGTATAAACATTACCGGTTTTAATGCGACGGATAATTAGATAATAAAAGGGTCATGACTAGAATACATAAGATAAAAGGCTGTAAGTTCTTATATGACAATGAGAAACAAGTATGTTAGGCGTTCCCATATTTCTGAGAAGAAATTTAGACAGTTGGTTAAGCTG
>Ga0209360_1000517_pt1 | contig 31076 bp, 29 predicted proteins | sample SaaInlV_130m_DNA_3_FD_184651 | JGI IMG/M metagenome (GOLD analysis project Ga0209360, IMG submission 184651) | Marine microbial communities from expanding oxygen minimum zones in the Saanich Inlet - SI037_S3LV_130m_DNA (SPAdes) (version 2) | ecosystem: Environmental > Aquatic > Marine >... | reverse complement strand
GGTTTGGAGTTTATTTATGGGTGAATTGAGTCCAGAATCTGAAATGAATGGACTTATTATTTCACTTTTTTTTATGGGGCTTACCGGTGGATTTCTCGTAAAAGATTTGGATCGCCCAGACAGATTTTTATATGTATTACTTCGCCCCCAATGGAAATCCTGGCTGGTGCGTGGTGCGTATATAATTACTGTGTTTGGTGGCTTGGTGTCCTTGAAATTAATTGGCAACATTTTTGAAATATCCATGAATTGGGTTTGGGTGATTGGCGGTATTTTTGCCATTCTCGGCGCCGTTTATACAGCCTTCCTTTTTGCCCAAGCTCGAGCTCGTGATTTATGGCAAACGCCTATTCAATCTGCTATACATATGTTGGTTCACGCCACCATGGCTGGTTCGGTGGTCATGATGATTATTGCACCGGATTCATCCCAATGGATGACCAATGTCCTATTTTGGGGAATTGTAACGAATGTGATTATTTTGGCGAAAGAAATTTTAATGCCACATGATACACCGGATACCAAAAAAGCAATTGAACTTATGACAAAAGGATATTACTCAAAATATTTTTGGGCAGGGATTGTGTTGGGAAATCTTACACCGATTGTTATCCTAAATACAGTTCCAAGTATGGTGCTTATTGCAGGTGGATTGGCATTAATCGGAATTTATTTAACAGAATTTGTGCGCATCCGTGTGCCGCAAATGATACCATTAAGTTAAAGGAGTGTTGAAGTGCGTTAGTGTTCAAGTGTTAATGGACGATAACACTCGAATACATAAACACTTAAACACATAAAAAATAATGAAGCGTAGTTGGATAGAAACATTTTCAGAGTCCATAGGACTTATACCTAAAATATCAGACCGTCCGGATTGGTCCGAAGAAATGGAAGGTCCACGGGAACTTTATAAATATCCCGACCCATCTGAATGGGACGACTTCACCGAACTCGACCCTAAAGCTTGGCCAGAGAAAAAAGAACGCCATTATTCTATCGTTCCAACGACTTGCTTCAATTGTGAATCGGCATGTGGACTCTTGGCGTATGTGGATAAAGATTCCAACGAAGTGCGGAAATTTGAAGGGAATCCACACCATCCCGGTAGCCGTGGACGGAATTGTGCCAAAGGTCCCGCAACAATTAATCAAATCAATGATACAGAGCGAATACTTTATCCTATGAAAAGGGTTGGCGAGCGGGGCGAAGGGAAGTGGGAACGCATTACTTGGGATCAAGCATTGGATGAAATTTCTGAAAAGATTGCGACATCATTAAGGAAAAGTAAAGAAAAAGTGGTTTATCATGTGGGTCGGCCCGGGCATGAAGGTTATGCAGAGCGCGTGTTAAAAGCGTGGGGCGTGGATGGGCACAATTCTCACACAAATATTTGTTCTGCCGGCGCTCGAACCGGTTACGCTTTATGGCATAAATACGACCGCCCCAGTCCGGACCATACCAACGCCGAAGTGATTTTATTGGCTTCATCCCATTTGGAAACGGGCCATTATTTTAATCCACATGCCCAACGGATTATGGAAGGAATGATGAAAGGCGCCAAGTTGATTGTTATGGATCCACGTTTATCGAATACTGCATCCATGGCGGATGAATGGATGCCCACTTATCCCGGCAGTGAATCAGCGGTTTATTTAGCCATGGCGAAGATTATTTTAGACGAAGGATTATACGATCGCCATTATATGGAAAACTGGGTGAATTGGGATGATTATCTCAAAAATTTGCATCCGGATGATCCCGTAAAATTTGACCAATTCATCAAGCGATTGAGCGAAGAATGGGCGGAATTCACACCGGAATATGCTGCCAAAGAAGCGCAGATTGAAGCGGATCAAATTATTTGTGTGGCGAAAATGGTTGGGAATGCAGGAAGTAAACTTTCTACCCATGTTTGGCGGGGCGCTTCTATTGGAAATCTCGGTGGATGGCAAGTCTCTCGAACACTTCATTTATTAAATGTGCTCACCGGTTCTGTTGGAACAGAAGGGGGCACATCACCCAGTGCATGGAACAAATTTCATCCGGAATTTTTTGATGTGCCACCGGGGCCAGATGCTTGGAACGAATTGGCTTGGCCCAAAGAATACACGTTGGCCCATTATGAAATGAGTCAAATTTTGCCCCATTTAATCAAAGAGGGTCGCGGTTCAATGGATGTGTATTTCACCCGTGTTTTTAATCCGGTTTGGACGTATCCCGATGGATTTTCTTGGATAGAAATGTTATCCGATGCAGAAAAAGTAGGATGCCATATTGCCCTTACGCCTACATGGAATGAAACTGCATTTTTTGCCGATTATGTTTTACCCATGGGACATGCATCCGAGCGGCATGATATTAATTCTTACGAAACACAATCCGGTGTTTGGATTGCATTTCGTCAACCCGTGTTGAGAGAAAAAGCCCGCCGCGATGGGAAAGAAGTGGAATTTACTTATGAAGTAAATCCAGGTGAAGTGTGGGAAGAAGATGAATTTTGGATTGAGCTATCCTGGCGCATTGACAAAGATGGAGATTTGGGAATCCGAAAACATTTTATGAGTCCCTATCGGGATGGTGAAAAAATCAACATTGACGAATATTATCAATACATTTTTGAACATACGAATGGATTGCCAGAAGCTGCCAAAAAAGAAGGCCTTTCTGCTTTAGAATACATGCGGAAGTTTGGTGCTTTTATGGTCGATTCTGAAGTGTATGTGAAAAATGAAGACGCTGTGAATGAAGAAACCATGAATGGTGCCACGGTTAAAGAGAACGGCCAAATTGAAAAAGATGGCAATATTGTGGGCATTCAAGTAGATGGCAAAGACTTTAGTGGATTTCCTACCCCATCAAAACGACAAGAAATTTATTCCCAAACTATGGTGGATTTTGGTTATCCGGAACATGCTACGCCTGGATATCGGATTAAAAGTCATGTGCATCCAGATGAAATGGACACCAGTAAAAATGAATGTGTTTTGCTTCCGAATTTTAGATTGCCCACTCATATTCATTCTCGATCGGCCAATGCTAAATGGCTCACAGAGATTGCCCATAAAAATCCCATTTGGATTCATACCAAAGATGCAAAACGCCTTGGCGTGGATAATGGTGATTTACTCAAAATCACGACAGAAATCGGTTGGTTTGTGGATAAAGTTTGGGTGACGGAAGCTATCAAACCGGGTGTTGTGGCTTGTTCACATCATATTGGAAGATGGCGACGTCAGCAAGATGCTGGGAATCGATTTATGTCCAATACGGTTGATATTCATAATATGGGTGATGGGAAATGGAAAATGGAAACAGTGAGTGGAGTCGAACCGTGGGAATCGAATGATCCGGACACGAATCGTGTTTGGTGGCGAGATGGTGGTGTGCATCAGAATATTACACATGCGGCAAATCCCGACCCAATTTCGGGCGCCCATTGTTGGTTGCAAAAAGTGAGCATATCCAAGCCGGAATCCGGCGAGAAATATGGCGATGTGTTCGTGGATACAAATAAATCATTCGAACATTATAAAAAATGGAACGCATGGGCGAAAGAGAAAGAAACACATCCTGACGGCTTACGCCGACCGCTTTGGATGGGACGTCCATTAACACCCCAAAAAGAGCAGTTTTATTTAGAAGATAAATAAGATAACTTTGTCCGAATTCTTTAGCCGAAAAATCTAAGTTTTGAATTGAAATATGATTTTCGGCCGGTACGGTTTTGTCGGAAACGACAAGATTTGCTCCCGATCTCCGATAAATAATCGGGGTGACTTGGAATAAGAATGGAAAATATAATTACACCCAGCCCAATTAATGGTGAGCTGAATGAATCGGCATCACCCATCATTGACCGTTTCGGTCGAACATTCAACTATTTACGCCTTGCCCTTAACGAACAATGTAATCTTCGCTGTATTTACTGTATGCCAGAAGAAGGCATCGAATTTCGCCCCGAAGACAAACTCCTTTCCACAGAAGAAATATTTCGACTTATTGAATTAGCATCCCAAATGGGTGTGTCCAAAATTCGCTTAACGGGTGGCGAACCCTTACTCCGAAAAGACTTAGTGCCCATCATTCAATTTGCCAATAGTTTGGATGGAATTGATTCAATTCATGTAACGACGAATGGTTTATTACTTTCAAAATATATCCATGAATTAGAATCAGCAGGTTTATCTGGGATAAATATTAGTTTGGATACGTTGGAGCAGAATAAATATAAAACAATTACAAGAAGAGACGGATTGAAATCTGTGTTAGACGGATTAGATAAAGCCATTAAATCATCTATTCAGTCCATCAAGTTGAATGTAGTTGCCATGCGTGATTTTAATGATGATGAACTCATGGACTTTGTGGCACTTACTAAAGAAAATGATATTACGGTTCGTTTCATTGAACTCATGCCATTTGATTCACACCAAATATGGAAAACTGGGAAATTTTATGGAGCGGATCATATAGTTTCTGATTTAGAAAATCAAGTGGAAGAGTTGAATCCTATAGATGGATCACGAACAGAGCACTATATTTTTCGAGTGAATGATTATAAAGGAAAAGTGGCGGTGATTCCGGCATATTCGCGGAGTTTGTGTGGTGAATGTAACCGACTTCGGATTACAGCAGATGGGAAATTATTAAACTGCTTATATAGTCAAGATGAAACAAATCTTCGAGATGCCATGCGTGAAGGAAAAACATTAGTTGAAATTGAAGATATGATTCGAAATACCATGAAGAAGAAATATAAAGATGGTTGGGAAGCGCAAAATCAAGGGAATGATAATCGAGAATCCATGACCCAAATAGGGGGATAAAATGAATGATTTTACACATTTAGATAAATCTGGTAATGTCAAAATGGTTGATGTAACAGGTAAAATGACAACTGCTAGACTAGCAAAGGCTGAAGGGAAAATATCAATGCTTCCTGAAACTATTTTAGCTATCAAAGATGAAGCTCTTCCGAAAGGGAATGTGTTTACTACAGCAAAGATTGGTGGAATTCAGGCAGCGAAAAAAACAGCGGAAATGATTCCCATGTGCCATCAATTAAATTTGTCATTTGTAGATATTGAATTCGAAATACAAGCGGATGCTATTATGATACAATCAACCGTCAAAACCAAGGAAGCCACCGGCGTAGAAATGGAAGCTTTATCTGCTGTGTCTGGTGCCGCACTCACCATTTATGATATGTGTAAAAGTGTGGATAAAACAATGGTAATCAGCGAAATAAAATTGGTAGAAAAAGTAGGTGGAAAATCTGACCATGCCACGGATTATCGTCCAAAAGTCGGTGTCATTACAATGAGTGACAGTGTTGCCAGCGGAAAGAGTGAAGATAAATCGGGTGTCATTTTATTGAATGGTTTTATTCAAGCAGGATGTGAAGTAAACCATCATGAATATTTTCCGGATGGTTCCGATGAATTAGTTCCGACGATCCATGAATGGGTTGATGAAGAAGTGGAATTGATTCTTACTACGGGCGGGACAGGGTTAGGTCCACGGGATTTAACCATTGAAACATTAGAAAAAATATTTGATTCCAAATTGCCGGGAATAGAACAGGCACTTCATGCTTATGGTCGTGGAAAAGTAAAAACGGCCATGTTATCTCGACTGACGGCTGGTGTGGTGAATGGTGCCATTATTATTTGTTTACCTGGAAGCACCGGCGCTACAAAAGATGCATTGAAAGTGTTAATTCCCACGATATTTCATTCGTTTCATATGATGAAAGGTGAGAGACATTAATGATTATTTACCACGAAGCCACGGAGAATAAAATCATATATAATTATCTCTGTGTCTCCGTGTTTCTGTGGTGAACAAAAGGAATTGCCATGTTATTAGAAAAAGAATTAACAAATAAAATTATTGGTGCTGCCATTGAAGTTCATAAAGCTTTAGGTCCAGGGCTCCTTGAATCAGCTTACGAAAAATGTTTAATGAAAGAATTTGAGTTATCCAATATCTCATTTAAGTCACAAATTGAGCTACCATTAGAATACAAGGGAATCAGAGTTGATGCCGGGTATAGAATAGATTTAATTGTGGAGCGAAAAGTGATTATTGAATTAAAAGCAGTTGAGTCGCTCATTCCTGTTCATGAAGCTCAATTATTGACTTATTTAAAACTTACTGGAATTCGAGTTGGGATGTTAATGAATTTCAATGTTCCTGTTCTAAAAGATGGCATAAAAAGAATGGTGCTCTAATTTGTTTTTCTCTGTGTCTCAATGTCTCTGTGGTCACAATTGACTGAATTAATATTACCCATATTATTTCTCTTTGTTGCCTTTATCTACTCGTCGGTTGGCTTGGGTGGTGGATCTGCTTATACGGCTTTATTAGCAATTTTTGGCGCGAGTTATCAAATGATTCCTACTACATCATTAACGATGAATCTAATTGTCACATTTGTGGGTATGGTTCATTTTTGGAAAAATGGGCACGGTCGACTTAATCTGATTCTACCATTTTTGGTGACTTCTATTCCCATGGCATATTTCGCAGGTTCAATCGTTATGCCAGAATTGATTTTCAAATTAATATTATTGGCAACGCTAATTTTGGTTTTGGTCAGGATTTATCTGATCAACGATTTGAAAATAGGCATTCAATTAACTGGAATTAAGAAGTGGATTTTCATTTTTAGTTTAGGTGGAATATTGGGATTTATTGCTGGTGCAGTTGGTATTGGCGGGGGAATTTATCTGGTGCCATTGATTATCATGTTTGGCCTTGGAACGGAAAAAGAAGCTGCCGCAGCTGGTTCCATGTTTATTTGGGTCATTTCCTTGGTTGGGGTGATTTCTCGTGCACAATTCGGCAATTTTGATCTTCAATTTATTTTGCCATTAGCAGTTGCAGTGCTAATGGGTGGATTGGGTGGGTCTTATTTAGGTGCGGTCAAATTCGAAGCGAAAACAATTCAAAAAGTCATGGGTAGCGTTATCATCATAGCCATTCTATCTTTAATAAAAGGAATTTTATGATACCATTACAAGAAGCAAAATCAATCGTTACAAATCACATTTTCTCGATGGAAACAGAATCCGTTTCATTATCTGAAACGGGAAATCGCATACTTGCGCAAGATATTGTAGCCACATTTCCGTCACCACAATTTGATAATTCAGCCATGGATGGGTTTGCCGTTTTATCCAGCGATACAAAGGATGCTACGCCAGAAAACCCAGTCATATTAAAGTTAGTTGGGGTCAGTTCTGCGGGCACTCCAAGTGATATTCAATTAAAAGAAGGAGAATGCATTCAATGTATGACTGGCGCAAAAATCCCCAATGGTGCCGATGCCATCATCATGGTGGAAGATAGCAGTGGATTTTCTGACGCTGAATCTGTCCAAATTAGGATTGAAGCTTCGCCAGGAAAACACATTCGAAAAATGGGAGAAGAAATTAAAGAAGGAGAAATTCTAATTGAAAAAGGAGTGCGAATTTCCCCCAATGAAATTGGGACAATGGCCACCTTTGGATATGGGAAAATTGAAGTTGCGAGAAAACCAAAGATTGCGATTTTTGGCACGGGAGATGAATTGATAGAACCGGGGAATAAATTAAAAGAAGGACAGATTTATAATTCAAATTTATATGTGTTTTCCGAATTGGTAGAAAAAGCCGGCGGTGAAATCGTCATGCGTAATGTGATCAAAGATGATAAAGATTCCTTGAGAACATTTTTATCCGAAGCGCTGAAAACCTGTGATATCATTATTTCTTCTGGTGGCGTGTCTATGGGGCGATATGATTATGCTCGAGATGTTTTTATGGAATTAGGCGTAGTAGAAGATTTCTGGAAAGTAGCACAAAAACCAGGTAAACCACTCTTTTTTGGAACTGGAAATTCCACATTAATTTTTGGACTTCCGGGGAATCCTATTTCATCCTATATCGGATTTATGGAATGGGTTTGGCCCGTGATTGAAACCATCATGGGAAAAAAAGAATCGAAAAAAGTAACCGCGATTTTGAAAAAAACATTTCCGCGAGAAAAAGTGAAATATCGATTCTTATTTGGCAAAGCTTGGATTGAAAATGGACAATTGGTCTGTGAACCATCTGCAAAAGTGGGGTCTCACATGTTATCATCGTCGCTGGAAGCCAACTGTATTCTTGAATCTGAACCGGGAAATGGGCATTTGAAAGTAGGTGAAAAAATCACTATCAATATTTTACCATGGAAAAGATTGAAATGATTATAACGATAAAATGTTTTTCCTTTGTGCGCTATGCCTTGGATCAAAAGAAATTGGTATTAGATTTAGAGGATGGGACCACAACTGAATCCTTAGAAAAAATAGTTCGAGAAATGGCCAATGGAAAACTCGACGATATTATCTTAAGAACAGCTGTGAATCAATCTTATACCATTCAATCAGTTGAATTGAAAGATGGCGATGAGGTTGTTTTTATTCCTCCGGTTCAAGGAGGTTAAATGGTCATTGTCGAAATCAATTATGGACAGATTCTCCCTTTTCCATCGGAAGATAATAGGAAGCAAGATGGTGCAGAATTTGTATTTAATGGCCGCGTTCGAGCGACAGAACATGGAGAAGAAATCACAGCCCTTGAATATGAACAGTATGAAGGTATGGCTGAGGCAGAGCTCACTTCATTGGCGAATGAAGTTTGTAAAAAGCATCCAATTCATGATTTATTTTGTCGACATCGGATTGGTCGAGTGGAAGTGGGTGAAGCCAGTCTACATATATCCATTTGGTCCAAACATCGCCGAGAAGGGTTAAATGCCATAGATTTTTTCATTACTGAACTAAAAAAACGAGTTCCTATTTGGAAATGGGCCATATTAAACGATGGATCGAGAATCCCGAGTAAATGTGACCACTGACCATTCATTAATGCTAAATTACCTTCTTAAATGTTAGGCTTTTCACACCGATCTCTGACTAATTTCCTTTTTTGGGTCACCCAAAAAAAATGGTTTCTCATTACAATGGCCATTGGTGCAATCCTTCTCCTCCTACCTACACCAGAAGGTCTGTCGATTGAAGGATACCGCACAATCATTATTGTAATAACAGCATTGATGTTGATCATTACAGAGCCGATTCCCTTACCTGCAATTGCTATGTATATCCTTGTTTCAGAAGTGTATTTTGGAATTGGTTCTGCCAATGCCATTGCAAAATCTTTTATGAATGATGCTGTCTTCTTTATCATGGGCTCCCTTATGTTGGCTGTGGCCATTGTAAAACAGGGTTGGGATAACCGCATTGCTTTAGGTATCATTAAGTTAACAGGGAATAAAACGGGAAATATCGTTTTTGGATTTACAGCTATTTCGGCCCTTTTAGCTTCATTCATTGGTGAGCATACAGTGGCGGCAATTATGCTACCCATTGGGATGACTTTAATCCATTACACTTCTGAGCATAAACATAAGGTCCAAAATCTTTCCGCGGTTATTTTATTTTCAATTGCTTATGGGTGCCTCGTGGGATCCATCGGTACTCCTTCCGGTGGTGGCAGAAATGTAATAATGATTGATTATCTCCGCGATGCAAATATGTCCATCTCTTATCTAGATTGGATGGTGCGCGTCTACCCCTTGGTATTAATTCAAATCCCCATTGTTTCATGGGTACTTTTAAAAACCTTTAAACCGGAATTCTCTCAATTGGATACTGGTATAAGAAAATTGGTTGTTCATGTAGCAAAATCAGCAGAAATGACCGGTCGGAATACAGTAGCAGCTTTTATATTTTTAATGGTTTTTGCAGGATGGGTTGTTCTGAGTGAATCCGTTGGCCTTGGCACAATTGCACTTACGGGCGTTTTGTTATATCTTGTGGCAGGTTTTGTCCGATGGGAAGATTTGAATAGGAATACCCATTGGGGCGTTATCATTTTGTTTGGTTCCACCATATCGCTGGGGTCAAATATAAAATCGACTGGCGCAGCTGTTTGGCTGGCAAGTTCGATTGTTGATTTTATCGGACCGATTATTAATTCAATGCCATTTGTAGCTGATACTATTGTAATAATAATGACAACAACCTTGGCCAATGTGCTCTCAAGTTCTGCCACCGTTGCGGTGTTGGGACCAATTACGATGAATTTGGGAAGCGATACTTTACATATGGGATTGGTTACAGCCATCGCATCAGCATTTGGATATTTCACTGCAGTGGCAGCGCCCGCGTGTACAATCGTGTATTCCAGTGGAATGGTAAAAGCGAAAGATTTTCTAAAAGTCGGTTGGAAAATGGGATTAGTTTCCATTATTCTACTAGTTATTTATGCCAATACATATTGGCTGTTTTTCGGGTAAAATGGAATTAATATTGGATTAATATGAAAATTTTAATTGCAGTAAGTAGCAAGGAATATTCAGGACCTACATTGAGTGCTGGGATGAAAATCGCCCATGCATTCAATGCTTCTACAACAATTGTAGATGTAGGAGAAAAGGTAAGTGAATTCTCAACCAAAGTAGTTGGGCTTGCACAGGAAAGAATGGAATCTTGGAATTTTGACCGTCCTGGTGTTGATGTGCTGGAATGGGCATTCTCTTATTTGGCGGAAAAAGAATTTATCCAACAAAAGGAAATTGAAGCGGGATTTCCTAAGAATATGCTGGTAGAAACAAGTGGAAGTAGATCAGAAGTTTATTTGAAAGGAACACTTTGTGACAATGTAAACTTGATTTTGAGAAATGGAGACATTATTGCCGAACTCAGGGACGAAGTCGAAACTGGGAATTATGATGTTACAATTATGGGCGGAAGTGGAAAACGCAGGATGGCCCATGACCTAGTTCAATATATTGACAGTTCAATATTTGTTGTGAACCAATATAATCCAAATCAGGATTACCGACTCCTTTTGGCGGTGGATGATTCACCTGGTACCCGCCGGGCGGTAAAGTATGGCATTCGTGTTGCGCAGGCATTCAATATTGGTGTTGATATTTTGACAATCAGTAAAACGAATAATTTTGGCGATGGATATCAAGCAGCCGCGGAGCGGGCAGCTAAATTTATGAGACGCAGTGGAATTGAAGCAAAAAATGTATTTAAAACTGGCGACCCTTCCCAAATTATTGTGGATGTGGCTGGTAATAATCATATTATCGTTATGGGCTCTTCCAGGCGTAATCCTATCAAAAAATTCTTTCAAGGAAGTAAACCATTAACAGTGATGGAGAATTGTAAATGCCCAATTCTAATTGTTAAATAATGGTTCAATTATTTAAATAATAAAAGTCAATTTCTTGAATCATTTCATCCTTTTTGGGTTGGGAAAGAAGGCTCGCCTTAAAACCGTTTTTCGCCAGTTCGGTAATTTGTTTTTTGGATAGGTCTAACGCTTTAGCAATTCCAATATAATTTTCATTCATGTAGCCACCAAAGTAGGCCGGATCATCTGAATTAATGGTAACCATTAATCCTGCATCCATTAGTTTAACCAAAGGATGATCCTTTAAATCTTCCACAACTTTTAAGGCAAGATTAGATAAGGGGCACACAGTTAAGGGTGTTTGTTTTTCTGCAAGGTGTTTAATTAATTGATCATCATCAAGGGATCGATTGCCGTGATCAATTCTAGAAACCTTCAGCAAATTAATGGCTTCCCAAATATATTCAGATGGACCTTCTTCACCTGCATGAGCTACCGTTAAAAATCCGTCATCTCTTGCTTTTTCAAATACACGTTCGAATTTTGATGGCGGATTTTCCATTTCAGATGAATCCAATCCTACGCCGATAATCCATTCTTTATAAGGTAATGCTTGTTCTAGTGTATCAAAAGCTGATGATTCATCAAGGTGGCGTAAAAAACACATAATTATTTGGGAAGTGATTCCCAACTTTTCTTTACCGTCTTCCAATGCGCTGTGGATTCCTTGGATGACCGTATCAAAAGGTATGCCCCGATCTGTGTGTGTTTGGGGATCGAAAAATATTTCGGTATGAATCAGGTTTTGTTCATGAACTTTAGTGAGATAAGCCCAAGTTAAATCGTAAAAATCTTGAACATGTAGAAGCACACTTGCCCCTGCATAATATATATCCAGGAATTCCTGGAGATTATTAAAGTTGTATGCTTTTTTGAGTTCATCAACCGAATTATAACTAATGGGAATATTATTTCGGTGTGCAATTTCGAACATAAGTTCAGGTTCAAATGTACCTTCGATGTGCAAATGAAGTTCTGCTTTGGGTATGCCTTCAATAAACTTTTCTATAGTCATTTTACCAGTCATGGGAGAATCCTCGAAATATTTTGTTCAGAAGCGAGTGTTAAAATTGAAAGAACATCTTGAAAATCTAATTTATATGTATATGATTGAACAAGATATATCCTTCTAATAAAAAATATTGGAAATTGAAATTTTCATTTCCTAATCGTAACATCAAATAAGAATTTGAATTGAATAAAGAGGAATACTAATGTTTCAAAATTTAGCGCTCAACATTCTGTTGACTGTATTTATCGTTGTAATCACCGTACCACCCATTTTATTTATTTATTTGTATATCAAAGATAGACTCCAAAGTCAGCATTCTATTCTACGAAATTTCCCATTATTAGGTCGTATTCGTTATATCTTTGAAATGATGGGCCCTGAGATGCGCCAGTATATGTTTGATAGCGATACCGAGGGGCGTCCTTTCAGCCGTACTGATTTTACAAATATTGTGGTCGCTGGAAAGTATATGAAAACACTCATCGCCTTTGGGTCTAAACGCGATTTCAATCAATCGGGATGGTATTTAAAAAACGATATGTTTCCAAAACTCTCTGAAGAAATGAATGTAGTTTGCGAACCCAAAATAAAAACAAGTCGATATATGGGGACAGAAGGATTGTTTTCAAGGAAAGAACAATTAGAGGAAATTGAAATTCAACCTTGGAGATTGACGGATGAGGATGCCATTGTTATTGGTCCAAATTGCAAAGTTCCATGGCGCGTTCATGGACCCGTTGGAATGTCAGCAATGAGTTTTGGTGCATTGGGTGAAAATGCCATTAGTGCCATTAGTCTAGGTTTAGGAAAAGCCACGGGATCATGGGTACATACGGGTGAAGGTGGATTGGCAAAATATCATACAATAGGTGGCGGTGATGTGATTATGCAGATTGGCCCTGGATTGTTTGGCGTTCGTACTGAGGATGGCGAATTCAATCCTGAAAAGTTCAAGGAGAAAGCTGCTAATCCGCAAGTGAGAATGTTCGAAATTAAAATGGCGCAAGGGGCTAAGATTCGCGGTGGTCATGTAGAAGGGAGTAAGGTCAATCCCGAGATAGCAGAAATTCGAGGTGTAAAACCATGGAAGAATGTGGACTCGCCCAACCGTCATCGGCAATTCAATGATACAAAAACATTATTTGATTTTATTGATGAACTAAGGGATTTGGGTGGGAAACCTATAGGCATTAAAGTGGTTATGGGTGGTCCTGATTCTGGGGATGAACTTTGCCGCGTTATGGCAGAAACGGGCCGAGGTCCTGATGCAATCATAGTGGATGGAGGAGAGGGCGGTTCTGGTGCAACTTATCAAGAAATGGCCGACACCATGGGACTTCCCATAAAATCGGGATTAATCTACATGGACAATGCTTTGCGTAAATATGGCGTGCGAGATCGCGTAAAAGTTTTTGCCTCGGGTAAATTATTCAGTCCCGATAAAATTGCCATAGCCATGGGCATGGGGGCAGACTTGGTTAATATTGCCCGAGGAATGATGATCTCAGTGGGCTGTATTGGCGCCCAAAAATGCCATACCAATAAATGTCCTGTAGGTGTGGCTACCACCGATCGCGATCACCAGAAAGCATTGGTCGTGGATGAAAAGCAGTGGCGTGTATTGAATTACGTTATAACGATTCGAAATGGACTAAACTCATTGGCCGCTGCTTCGGGATTGAATAATTATACTCAATTCAAACGAGAACACGTCATGTATAAAGATGATTACGGTCGTGTAAAATCATTGGCGGAATTATTTCCGTATCCCAATGCTTAATGCATCGTCCAGCTTGAAAAAATAGTTATACCCATCGTAACTTTGTAAGATTCGCAACCCAATATTTTTACATAATTAGGAGGAATTGATGGAATTCATTACACCCATTTTTAAATGGTTACATATAATCGCAGGTGTTCTCTGGATCGGCTTGCTTTATTTTTTCAACTGGATCAATGGTCATGTTGTCGCAACGATGGATGCTGACACCAAGAAAAAGGTGATACCGGAAATTATGCCAAGAACCTTATACTTTTTTAGATGGGGTGCTGCATGGACATGGATTACTGGATTGGTATTAATGCTACTCATCTTTTGGATGAGCCTAAACGATTCTATGTTTAGGGAATTAGGTGTTGGTGAATCAGCCAGTAAATTTAAACATTTAGCATATTTGTTACCATTTTTGATGGTGTTTGTGTATGACGCCTTTTATAAAAGTCCATTAGCAAAAAATACGCGCGTAGCAACAATCATTAGCTTTTTTGGTATTGCTGGTGTTTTAGGATTCTTGATCTTTGTCGCTGAAATGGTTGATTACAGAGCCTATAATATCCATGTTGGCGCCATGTTTGGTTCGATGATGGCCTTCAATGTTTGGTTCAGAATTTGGCCCGCACAGCAGCGAATAATTGCAGCAATTAAAAATGGTGAAGCGCCCGATCCTGCTGATGCTGGGATGGCAGGCCTACGATCAAAACATAATACATATATGTCTGTTCCTTTAATTTGGACTATGATAAATGAACATACGGTTGGTGTATCTCATTATTTAGAAGGATATGGTGTCTTATTGGTAATGATCGTTTTTGGTTGGCATCTCGTTTTCCAGATTTACAAAAAATCTGCCAAAGTACAGGGCTTCTAAAAATTAAAATCAGTCTATAGAAAAAGCCCTATGGGAAACCGTGGGGCTTTTTTATTTTCTACTCATGACCGGACAAAAAGAAAAACGGAATAAATTAGAACGGTGGCTGGATAAGCATAACCATACAATGGAAATGCTGCGAACATTAATTGCAATCCTTGTGCTCGTTTTACAAATTTATATTTTAATGAATATTATAAAATAAAAACCCCCGTTCAAAAATTATTTAAACGGGGGTTTAATTCATTGATTTTTGCAGTTTAGCTTAAACGTTGCAGCTCATATCTTGCCCACAGCACATGGGGGACTTAATCATGCCGCATCCATCTGGACATTTAGCCACGCCAACTTTGGTACCGTCATCCTTCGTGATGTGATCATGTACCAGTTCTTTTCCACATTTTGCACAATTCATACCAGTAACACCCATACCGCAATGTTCGCATGTAAATTCAGCCATAATATTATTCCTTTAATTAGTTGAGAAAAATCCTGACTGAAATTTACATTACTTTTTATTTTTTATTTAAATAGAATTAAACAATAATAGGAACTATTCCTATTTAGCGCTATTTTAAAACATGCGATTTAGTCGTCAAAGAGAAGCTATCCGAGAAATTGTTTATAAAACAAATTCTCACCCTATCGCAGATTGGATTTTTCACAGAGTCAAGAAAGAAATCCAAAATATTAGTTTGGGTACGGTGTATCGAAATCTGAAACAATTGGAGGATGATGGCGCAGTGCGTGTAATCTATGATGGCAACATTGCACGGTACGATTGGAATACAGATCATCACGATCATCTCAAATGCAAGGTTTGCGGTGATTTAATTGATGTGCAATTAATAGATAAGGATATCCGATCAAATGTTAAAAAGAAATTCAAATTTGCAGTTGATGAAGTGGAGATGACTATCATTGGCACATGTAATAAACACAAATAATAATGGAGAAATAATCATGAGTGTACTCGTAGGAAAACAAGCACCGGATTTTACAACACAGGCTGTATTGCCAGATGATACTATCGTTGGCGATTACAACTTTTCAAAAACTAGAGATGGCAAATATGCTGTCGTTTTCTTTTATCCATTGGACTTCACATTTGTATGTCCATCGGAATTAATTGCTATGGATCACCGTATGGATAAGCTCACTGAACTCGGTGTAGAAGTGGTGGGCGTGTCCATCGACTCTCACCATACACACTTTGCTTGGCGGAATACTGAAATTAATAAAGGTGGTGTTGGCCAATTGAAATATACTTTAGCTGCTGACATGGATCATTCCATTTCCCAAGCTTACGGTATTCAAACTGACGGTGGTGATTCTTATTACCCCGGCGGTGTTGCCATGCGTGCTACATTCGTAATTGACCAAAATGGTGTTGTCCGTCATCAAATAGTGAATGATGAACCATTGGGTCGGAACATGGATGAAGTGGTTCGCATCGTTGAAGCACTTCAATTTTTTGAAGCCAATGGCCAAGTTTGTGCCGCCGGCTGGCAGAAAGGTGATTCTGGCATGGAAACATCAGCCGCAGGCGTTGCTCAATACTTAAGCGAAAATGCTGATAATCTTTAAATAGATTTTCGTCCTTAATTAAAAAAGCCTCTTCAAATCTTTGGAGGGGCTTTTTTAATGGACATCTAGCCCATAAATTTGCGACCCATTCTCACCACTTTTATTTCAAAATGCTAAAAGCTACCCAAAAACTCATTCATAAACTTTTGGACCATCCAAAATACACTTTATCATTTTTGGCTATGATTACGTTAATCCTAGGAAGTTATCTCCCTGGATTGAAAATGGATTTCACTATTGAGCAACTTTTCAGTCAAGATGATCCAGTTATCGATCGCTTTATGACATTTCGCGAAGAATTTGCCGGTGTGGATAACGTTATCTTTTTGATCTATGAATCTGATGATCCTTTTTCCCACAATAATCTCATTAAAAATAAGGCATTAACAGAACGTCTTGAAGAAATTGAAGGAGTAGAATCGGCCACAAGCCTGACCAATATTGAATTATTTACTGAAGGCGGTGATTACTTACTTCAGCCTGTTTATGATGAAATTCCTATATCAACCGATTCACTACTTTCAGCTAAAAACAGAATCATGTCTTCAGAATTGGTAAAAAATTATATTATTTCTGAAGATGGAAAAGTGGCCGCAATCCTAGTTGAAGTGGATAGGGATTATAACGAACATAAAGGCCGCGAGCGTATCCTTAAGGAAATTGATCAAAATCAAAGTGGGGTGGATTGGGAGTGGCACCAAGCGGGCTTGCCTGTTATTCGGACACGGTATGTTCAATATATGATTGCCGACAATATAAAATTTCTATGTCCTGTTTTATTTATGCTGATTATTCTCTTATTTTTCCTTTTCAGATCATGGATTGGACTTCTGCTACCTTTGACTGTAGTTGGGTTAACCATCATTTGGACCATTGGAATCATGACTGCCTTCGGGGTAACAGTAAACATTATTTCTTATATGATTCCCACCTTACTCATGATTATTGGAATAAGCGATTCAGTACATTTTTTGGTGAAATATTTTCATACACTTAAGGCTGTGGGCCACCGGCGTGAAGCGTTATTTCAAACGGTGAAAAAAATTGGTACTGCCATTTTACTCACCAGTTTAACGACGGCTATAGGTTTTGGTGCTTTATCCTTTGTAAATATAGAAATTGTAAAAGAGTTTGGTATTTTTACTGCCATCGGCGTTCTTTTCGCTTTTATTATTACAGTTCTATTTATTCCATCGATGCTCATGATTTTGGAGCGCACTCCCGAATCCAAATTGGATGCTTACTCTAAGGGATTTCGGATGAGAATCATTAACAAGATTATTCTATTTGTCCGCGCTTACCCGAAACGAATTATTTATGTTGGGTTGTTAATTTGTGTAATTGGCATTTTTGGTGCTGTACAGATGAATCCTCATTCCAAACTATTAGAAGACTTGAGACCTGGAAATCAGCTTTTGGATGATATGCATTTTTCCGAAGAAAGAATGGGTGCCGTCCTTCCCGTAGAGGTCATTATTCAAATTGATGAGGTTGGTCCCTACGAGGATATTCAGGATGTTGAAGTACTAACATTCATGGATGAGTTATCCCAATATTTAAGCACGATTCCTGAAGTGGGGAAGGTCATTTCTGTCTCCGATTATATGAAAGAAATTCACCGCGCCATGAATGATGGTGATCCTTCATTTTATAAAATACCCGAATCCCGCAATATGATTTCCCAATATATGCTATTGTATGAAAGTGAATTCGAATCACTCATGAACGTGGATTATACAAAACTCCGAATTGCTGTTCAGATTAAAGATATAGATTCACGCCGTAGCGCTGAAATGGAAAAAGAGATTAATGAATTTATTTTATCAGTTGTACCAAACGGATTAACTGTGGAAGTCACAGGAACTGCATTTCTTGCACTGCGCACAAACAATTATCTCGTTTACAACCTTGCGGGGAGTTTCCTCATTGCCTTTGGCGTCATTACACTACTCATGGTTTTTCTATTTCGAAGTGTAAAAATGGCTCTTATTTCTATTTTACCCAATATTATTCCCATGATGATTATGGCGGCAGTTCTAGGCTTTTTTCAAATTCCTTTACGGCCCAGTACAGCTATGACATTCGCTATAGCATTTGGAATTGCGGTGGATGATACACTGCATTATTTGACGAGATACAGAATGGAATTATCGGAAGCAGACTGCCATTATCGTCAAGCTAATGATGCAACATTAATGAGTACGGGCATTGCAATGATGTCCACCACGGCCATTTTGGTCTCTGGATTTTTAGTTCTTCTCGTTTCGGAATTCACACCCACAATCCAGTTTGGTGCACTTTCGGCCATAACCATTCTATCGGCCCTAGTGGGAGATCTTACGTTTCTCCCTGCATTACTCAGCCAGGTGAAGCCGCGGATAAAGGGCATAAAAGACTGACCACTTTTTCCCTATCCCATTATCTAATTAGGCAAGTAATTTCTTATTCTATCAAACGGAGAATTTCATGCGACGGATACTTATTTCCAGGATATTCATATCCATATTTTTCATTTCAATTATATCAGCCCAAGAATCTGACTATTTTCAGCAGGTCGTGGATTATGACATTGAGGTAACCCTCAATGATAAAGATCATACTTTATCCGCTTATGAAAAGTTGAATTATTTAAATAATTCTCCTGACACTTTATCTTTTATCTGGTTTCACATTTGGCCCAATGCTTATAAAAATGATTCAACTGCCTTTGCGAAACAGAAAGGAAGCGAGTCAAAATTTGCCCGAGCAGATTCTGCCAAAAGGGGATTTATAGACAGTCTGGACTTTTCCGTTGATGGAAAAAAAGTCAATTGGGAATCCCATCCCGAATGGATTGATGTGGTGAAAATAAAACTGAATACACCCTTAAATCCTGGTGAATCCGTCCAAATTGAAACACCTTTTTTTGTAAAAATTCCGAATCAATTTTCTCGATTGGGTCATACTGGCCAGCATTATGAAATAACACAATGGTATCCGAAACCGGCAGTGTATGACCACAAGGGATGGCACCCAATGCCCTATTTAAATATGGGAGAATTTTATAGTGAGTTTGGTTCCTTTGATGTAAAAATCACATTGCCAAAAGATTATCGAATCATGGCCACAGGGGATATGATTAATGGTGAAGCAGAATATAAATGGTTGGATTCATTAACAACTGTTACCGATTCGATACATAGTTTACCAGAGGAAGATTTTGAGAAATGGACTACATCTAAAATTGAAGGGGAGATGAAAGAAGAGAAGTCCGATACGTTAAATGTTGGAATGAAGACACTCCATTTTCACCAAGAGAAAGTTCATGATTTTGCATGGTTTGCCGATAAGAAGTGGCTCGTCCAAAAAGGAGAATTGTCATTAACTGATTCAACGCATGCAGTAACTCTTTGGTCTTTTTATCTTCCAAAAAATGCTGAACAGTGGCGGAACTCAATCGAGTATCTCCATGACTCGGGCTATTGGTACAGTCGCTATTATGGTGACTATCCTTATAATCACATCACCGCTGTGGATGGCGATATGTCTGCTGGCGGTGGAATGGAATATCCAAATATTACTGTTATCGCATCCATGCCCAGCAAACACATGTTAGAAATGGTCATCATGCACGAAGTGGGACACAATTGGTTTTATGGCATCCTCGGGAGTAATGAACGGTATCACACTTGGATGGATGAAGGATTTAATGAATATACTTGTATCCGATATTGGCAGGATAAATATGCCGATCAGAATGAACGCTTTGTCATTAGTGAATTGGTCCAAGATAAATTGGGAATTGCGAAGAATTTAAAATTTAGTTTTTTCGAATATTTCTCTTATGCCATGTCAGCAAAAAGTCCTGATGCACAACCACTGAACCTCAAAGCAGATGAATATAAAGGAGGCAATTATGGATTGAATTATAACAAGACCTCCGTTTTTACCCGTTTTCTTCAGCATTATTTGGGTGAGGAAAAAATGGATGAAATTATGCAGAACTATTATGAAACTTGGAAATTCAGACATCCCTATCCTGAAGATGTTCGTGTTATTTTTGAAAAGCATACGGATAAAGATTTAAGTTGGTATTTTGATGGTGTTTTCAATACAACCGATTACCTTGACTTTTCAATCCAGAAAAAGAGAAATCGCTTTATAATCTCTAATAATGGTAATTTGAAAACACCAGTAGAAGTTGTCTTTTTCGGCAATAATCACAAAGTATTGGAACGGCGCTGGATAGAGGGATTTGAGTGGCGTACAACCTTCGATGGCCCAAATGGAACATGGTATGCCATCATTGATCCAGATGAACATATGCCCGATGTGAATCGCACCAATAATTCTACTCGGAAGGAAGTTCATTTTAACTGGATATGGGATCAGCCAACTTTTTATGATCATGATATAAATTATGCGCCATGGTTGTTCAGTTATAATTATTTTAATGGATGGACGCCGGGATTGATACTTTATAAAGGATTCATTTTTGGATATGATAAAATCTCCACCATTCGACCGATGTTGGATATGAAAAATGGTAAGTTGGTGGGAAAGTTTTCTATTAATAAAAAATATGACCCTAACGAAATATTTAAGAAATCAGGATTGAAATTAAAAGCTTCCCAGTTTGAAGGTCGTACAGGGGTTGAAATAGATTTTAATGGGTCTTTTGGAAAGAACGAATCGAAAAGTAAAATTTCGGCCGTTATTAATTTTGCACAATTGGACAGCAATGCATTTGATTCGGACATTTATACGTTTGGAAATCATGGCACAGCATCAATCAAATATAGTTTATCCAGGAAATTGGATGGTATCCTGAAACAGTCCAACTTCGACATTGGTGTTCAAGCAGGAGAAGGGTTCTCTTCTGCCTGGACAGAAGTCAACTTGAAATTAAAATTCTCAAAAAAGCATGGTACGGATATCCGATTTTGGGCCGGATCATTCTTGAATGATAAAAATGTACCCAACCAATATCGTACCTATTTGAGTGGTGGTGTAGACCCGAATTTTACATCGGTGGTTTTTGATCGAACCGGTCAGTCGGGTATAACTGTTTTAAATAGACAATATATCCAACATGGTCCTGCTTTAAGAGGATTGGTCAAGGATAATTCAGTCCATGTTAATAGAAACAATCATATTTATGGTTTAACGCATTCTTCAACCGGATTTTCGTGGGGTGTGAATATTTCTCCAAATATCCCTCTTTTTATTGACATTGCAGGGGGCGATGATTACATGGACACATTTACAGCAGTTGGACTCAAATTTGGTCCAATCATATTACCACTATACCAAAGTTGGGAATCAGATCAAAAAACCGCCAAAGATTGGAATTGGGTAAAAGATCGTATGCGCATAACCTTTAGTTTAGAAGGATTAAATATTCCATTCCCATTCTAAAAATTTCAAATCGAGTTCTTTACCTGTGGTAAAAAAGGATTAAATTCTCCTTGATTTTCGCGTCATATTATTAAGATTTGAGGAAAAAATAATTATGTCTAAATGGACTAAAAATCGATTTGTAGAAGATTTACGGAATAATTGCTCACGGGAGATTGCAAAAATTTGTGAACGAATTATTGAATTTTCTGAAACACATGCCAGTGAAATGTCTTGGGGGCGCGGTGACGGTCATGGCACTTTTACATTTCGTTGTGACTCAGATTTTGGTATGCTTCCCATCTTTCATATGACATCCGATGGTCACATCAATTTGCAGGTAAATTTTCTTCGTGAAAAGGAATTGCCCAAGCAGGTTTTGCGTGACATGATTGTCAAAATGGAATCTAACTTTTTACGTGATTATGATGCAGAGTCTTATCCAGTTGATACCTATGAAGAGATGGAATACATGTTTCACACTTACTCACAAGTAGATAAGTTTTTAAGTACAGTTGAAGGCGTTGTTTATCGCTTAAAGCAGTAGCTTGAACGCAACGCTTTATTATTTCAGCGCCCTGTTGGCATTTGTCAGCGGGGCGTTTTCTTTATATTTCTATTGGGTGTACCGTGGATGGATTTCTAATCAACAATGGTGGGTTCCTCGTTTTTGTGAATTGGATTCAGGGAAATGTACATCCATTGTAGATTCTAAATATGGTCGAATAATTGGTGCCTCGAATGCGTTGGTGGGTGCGATTTTTATGATGGGATATACTTTTGCACTATTAGGTGTCCCATTAGATTTGGTAGATAAAAGTATACCATTATATATGGGGTTCTTTTTCATCATTATTGGATTGTATTTAATTTATGGTTTATTCCGATTGAAAGTCGCCTGCCCGATTTGTCTCACGGTTCATGTTTTGAATGTGCTTATTATTTTCCTTCAAATCGTTTAATAATACATTCTTTATAATCAATCCATTCCAGAGTCGGACAAGCAGAATGCTTGTGGAATAAATCAATTGAATCCTAAAACCGCTTGATATGAGTAAATTCTTTTATGGGTGCATCACTTTTTCTTCTTTTTTTGCTAATCGCTATTTTCATAGGTGTTGCTGCTTTGATCGCCAGATCCAACCGATCGGAAGATGCATACAATGATCTTGAAACAGATGAATGGGATTGCCCCGAATGTGGCTTCCACGTTCAGGTTGGGGATACCTGTATTTACTGCAGCGCAAGGAAATCATCATGAATGATCCTGCTTTTACCATTGCTTTAGCCTTAGCCCTCGGGATGATTGCTCAATCGGCCGCCCGCCATATTAAAATTCCGGGTATTGTATTGTTGCTTGCCGGCGGTGTTCTAGCCGGTCCCGATGGTCTAAATATGATTCGTCCAGAAACACTCGGTGAAGCGTTACCGATTATTGTGGGATTTGCTGTAGCTATCATTTTGTTTGAAGGTGGCATGAATCTCCGTTTTGATCGTTTGAAACGTGAAGGGAAAACTATAAAGTCACTCATATCTGTGGGTGCAATTATTACAGCAATTGGCGGCACTCTATCGGCAAAATTATTTTTAGGATGGGATTGGAGTACCTCTGTTTTATTTGGATTGCTGGTGATAGTTACAGGGCCTACCGTAATTAATCCTCTGTTGCGACGGATAAAATTGCGTCAATCTGTGGCAACATTGTTAGAAGCGGAAGGCATCCTTTTAGATGCTATCGGCGCCATCATTGCAGTGGTTGCTTTAGAAGTAGTCTTAAGTCCATCTGGATTCACATTCTTAGCAAGTCCCTTCATTATCTTAGGGCGTCTATTTGTTGGTGGACTTATTGGAATAATTGGTGGTTTCATTATTGCCTGGCTTTTGGGGATTCGAAATCTTGTGCCTGAAGGGTTAGAAAATGTATTTACACTTTCACTAGTTTTTGCCCTATTTCAAATTTCAAATGTATTGAGCCATGAAAGTGGTATTGTTGCTGTAACCATTGCAGGAATGGTAGTGGGCAATCGTAAAACACTTGTCACCCGAGAATTGATGGAATTCAAAGAACAGATGACCGTCATGCTGATTGGGATGTTATTTGTATTACTCGCAGCGGATGTTCGGATGTTCGATGTGTACTCATTGGGCATGGGTGGACTATATACTGTATTGGCATTGGTCTTTATTGTAAGGCCATTAAATATCATTTTTGGAACAATTAATTCTGATTTAACAATCAAACAAAAAGCACTTTTGGCATGGATTGCTCCCAGAGGAATTGTGGCAGCTGCCGTGGCATCTTATTTTGCAATTGAACTTGAAAAGAATGGAGTGGATGGTTCCCAATTAAGGGCGATGATATTTTTACTAATTGCAGTAACTGTACTTTCTGCTGGATTGACCGGTGGCTTGGCTGCTCAATTATTAGGATTAAAAAGAAAAAGTGAAAATGGATGGATTATTTTGGGGGCCAATGCGGTTGCTCGTGCATTGGCCAGGTTGCTTCAATCGGAAAATGAAGAAATTGTATTAATTGATGAAAACCCCAGCCTGTGTCGTTTGGCCGAAAAAGAAAATTTAAGAGTCATTTATGGTAATGGGATGGAAGAAAGTGTACTCTTAAGAGCCGCTGTTGATCTTCGGAAAGGAGCTATTGGTTTATCTGAGAATGAAGAAGTTAATATGCTGTTTGCCAATCGAGCCAAAGAAGTGGGAAAAGTCTCTAGGATTTATGTGGGTCTAAAAAGGGATGATGAAGGAATTACATCAGAAATGGTTAATGAAATTGGGGGAAGAATACCATTTGCCCGTGCAATGGATTTGGAAAAATGGGCCGTATGGGTACGGAAAGAACAAACTGAAAAAATAAAATTAACATGCAATTCCGAAGTCGAAATAGCAGCAGATAAATATTTTGGTAAATCAGCAGTAGGATTACTGATTCCATTAATTTCCCAACACCAAAAGTCAGTAGTTCCTGTCGGCCATAATACAATCCTTAAAAAAGGCGATATAGTCACCTGCCTTGTGCTTAAACAAAAAACAGAACAGTTTAATGATTGGATGTTAAAAAGCCCTTTTACAAAAAAGGCGAATTAGAAGTGAATTATGTGTTTCTGATTTACAATGACCAATATTTATTTTTCTGTATGGACAGGACTAAGAAGGGTCATGAAATTAATAAAGGGCGTGACAGCTTCTTAATTCCGAGCCAAGAAACCTTAGCTATTTAGATTCGAATATATTGTAGTTTTTCCAATGACTCGTTTCCCTATTTATGAACCAATGACAGTTTTTACGGATTTATTAATTATGATATTCGGCATCTGGTTTGCCCGTGAAATTCAAATGTGGTTCAATGTTCGACTCATGGAAGTCCATTGGCATTTCGCGAACTATTTTTATTTGATCGCCTTCACTGCATTCTTCGGCGCCATTTATCACACGATTTATCCTGAGAACGAAACTATTCGAGATTTTGTTTGGAAACTCACCATGCTGGGAATTGGTTTCTCAGTTTTTGCAATGCTCATGGGGACACTTTACTATTTTTTACCCTTTGATTCAGTGCAGTATGGGAAGTGGGGCATTACAGCAGTGATTTTTCTTTTTACTATTTGGATCTACTTTGATCACGATTTAATGAATGCGATAAAATTATATATTCCTAGTGTCATATTTGTAATGGGCGTTATGCTGTACGGCTGGTTAGGTAAGGGCGATAATGGGGCGTTATGGATCTTTGTGGGATTCTTTGTTACACTTTTGGGCTCATCTTTTACCGTTACAAAATATGGCTTCCATAAGCACTTTAATTCCAATGATATTTTTCACATCATCCAAATTGGCGGTATGTATTTAATCTATCGCGGTACCATGTTTATAACAAACTTTAGTGGTAAATAGTTGAATATTAATCCAGCAAAAATGACACTTTGAAATGAAAATTAAAGGGTAAATTCCCGCTCAATTTTTCAAGGAAATATCGTGAATATCGAACTCAAAGAAATCAATACTTTCGCCCGTGAGGTTATCATTGAAATGTCATGGGATGAAATCGAAAAGGATTTCGAACAAGCAATTAAGAAATTTTCAAAACGTATAAAACTACCTGGCTTCCGTCCTGGGAAAGTGCCACGTAAAGTATTGATGAACCAGTTTCAGCCCTCCATCGAAGCTGATTTTGTTGAAAATTCTGTCAATACATATTATTTAAAAGCATTAAAAGAGAATGAAATTAATCCTGTGAATATGGGCAGTGTCAGCGATGTGCATTTTCATCATGGGGAACATTTCAAATTTAAAGTTGCTTTTGAAATTGAGCCTGAAGTAATTATTCCAAAACTGAAGAAAAAAAGCCTTAAGGTTGAAAAATCGGTTTATATCACTGACAATGAGGATATTGATCTTGCTATCGATGAAGTTCGCCAGGGACACGCAGAAGTCCAAACCGTAGAGGATGGTGCAAAGATAGACGATTTTGTTATTTGTGACCTTCAGGAAATAGATGAATCGGGCATTGCAATAATTGGTAAAAAATTAGAAACTCGTTATATAAAGGTAGGCCAATCCCCCTTTGACGGAGATAATGAGAAGAAACTGACAGGTGTAAAGCCAGGTGAAACGACTCGAGTTTCTGTACCCATGGATGAACAAGGAACATTGGGAACATTTGAATTATCTGTTAAAAATGTAGAGCGACAAGTCTTACCAGAGGTTGATGAAGATTATATTAAAATGGCAGATCCTGAAGCAAAAGATGTGGATGACTATCGCGGCCGTATCAAAGACCGTTTGGAAAAAGCATACGCCAGTAGAGCAGATGAAGCATTAGATCAGCAGTTATCCGATGCCATGATTAAACATGTGAATCCGGAATTTCCACCATCAATGGCCGAATCATACTTAGGCCATATGGTAGAGGATGTTATAAAAAATAATCCTGGGAAAGTGGATAAAGAAAAAGTAATAGAAATGTATAAACCGGTAGCGGAGCGCAACCTTCAATGGTATTTAATTCGAAATGCGATCATTGCCGAACAGAAATTTGAAGTGTCTAAAGATGATGTAAAATCTGAAATCGACCAACGCAAAGAAACCAATCCAGAGCATACTTCGGAGTTAGATAAATATTTCAAAAAGCCAAGCAATCGTCAACGTTTAGAAGATGATTTAATGGAAAAGAAAATCTTGGCTTATTTACAGGAATTTGCGAAAATCAAAGAGGTTAAAGTGAAGACAAAAGACCTCCGTAACCAATCTGAGACAAAAGCGAAGTAATTATGAATAAAGATTCCATGAACCAATTGATTCCTATGGTGGTAGAGCAAACGGGCCGTTTCGAACGGGCCTATGATATCTATTCCCGATTATTGAAAGAACGTATTGTATTTTTAGGTACACCCATCGATGATAACGTGGCCTCAGTCATTATAGCTCAACTTCTTTTTCTAGAAGCTGAAAATAGTGAAAAGGATATTTATCTCTATATTAATTCACCCGGCGGCATCATTACCTCGGGAATGGGAATTTATGATACCATGAATTATATTAAACCTGATGTGGCCACAATCTGTATGGGGCAAGCTGCCAGCATGGGAGCATTCCTTTTGGCTGGTGGTAAAAAGGGAAAGCGGTCTGCTTTGCCAAATGCACGTATCATGATCCACCAACCGTTAGGCGGCGCTGAGGGACAAGCCTCGGATATTAAAATTCAGGCAGATGAAATCCTTAGATTAAAGAATACTCTCAATAAAATTTTAGCCAAGAATACAAAGCAGACTCTCAAAAAGATTAATAGTGATACGGACCGAAATTTTTTCATGAGTTCTGCGGAAGCTAAAAAATACGGTTTGATTGATACGATTCTATCCGAAAGAAAATAATGGGAGCGATGCGCATATCTACGCCCGTGGGTTCTGGTACCAAAGAAACTGGTGAACCTGGACCAAAACTCCACCGTCCTTCAGAAATAAAAGCTTACTTAGATCAATATGTCATTGGTCAGGACAAAGCTAAGCGCACTGTCGCTGTTGCAGTTTACAATCATTATAAACGGATTCTTTCTGATCAATCAGAAGATGATGTAGAACTGGATAAAAGTAATATTCTGGTTATAGGCCCAACCGGGACGGGAAAAACTTTGATTGCTGAAACATTGGCCAAGTTTTTAGCTGTACCCTTTGCCATTGCTGATGCCACAACTTTAACAGAAGCAGGATATGTTGGCGAGGATGTAGAGAATATTCTGGTTCGTTTACTTCAGATCGCAAACTATGATATTTATAAAGCCCAAGCTGGGATCATATATATTGATGAAATTGATAAAGTGGGACGTAAAAGTTCCAGTCCTTCCATTACCCGCGATGTTTCTGGGGAAGGTGTGCAGCAGGCACTTTTAAAAATATTAGAAGGAACCATTGCCCAAATACCACCCAAAGGTGGGCGGAAACACCCTGAGCAAAGCCTCATTCCTATCGACACAAAAAATATCCTATTTATTTGCGGTGGATCATTCAATGGCCTTTCGGAAATTATTAGCCAACGTATTAATTCAACAGAAATCGGGTTTGCAAAATCGTTAGCTAAAACAGAAAAAGAAGATGAAATTCTAAAGGAGGTCCTCCCGGAAGATCTTGTTAAATATGGTTTTATTCCGGAATTGATTGGTCGGTTGCCGGTTGAAACAACGCTTGAAAATTTGGATGAAGAAGCTTTAATGCGGGTATTGATTGAACCAAAAAATTCCTTGATTAAACAGTATAAAAAATTATTCCGAATGGAAGGCATTGATTTGGAGTTTCGAAAAGAAGCGTTAGAAGAGATTGTTGAATTGGCGATTGAACGTAAATCTGGAGCCAGAGCCCTCCGGTCAGTCATGGAAAAGTCTATGCTGGATTTGATGTTTCATCTCCCCGAATATTCTGAAGATCGCGTGATCCGAATTACAATTACAAAAGAATTTGTTCTCCGGGATAAAAAGCCCCTAATGCGCCGACACCGCCGCTCCGCTTAGTCTTTAACTTTCCCCTTTTTCTCCTTTATATTAGCCTCCGGTTCCGAGGTATGAAAACTACATTACAATCCAAATCCACTATATTGTATTTGGCCATATTTTATATGGTGGTTAGTTTTTCATGGGCGCAGAAGCAATATGTTAGCCCTGAGGATATAAAATCGGAATGGCGAGGTTATACATCATTTCAGCGGCAGGAATTGGTGAACTTTGCTAATTTTTTATATGATGAGGGATTTTACGAGCGCGCTCTTTTAAGTTATTTCCAATATTTGTACCGATATCCAAAAGATGAATTGGAAATGGCTGCCTATTTTCAAATTGGGAAATGTTACGAATCATTGGAGAATTGGGATTTAGCAAAAAATTATTACAATAGAATCCTTCATGAAAATGAATCAGAATCGGTTGCAGTCAATGCGGCTCAATATCAACTTCTTTATATTTCACTTATAAATGAAGATTATCAGGGAGTTTTAGATACCACTGAAAATGCAGATGATCCCTATGATTTAATTTTCCGAGCTTATGCCCATTTTGAATTATTGGAGTGGACTAAGTCAAGACAATCATTTAAGGCAGCAGAAGCCATCTTCAGGCTTAGTCATTATTCTAAACAAATTAGACCGTGGTATAAGGCAATTAAAACAGCAGAAAATGCACCACTAAAACAAAAGACACCAGCATTATTGTCGTCCCTTGCTCCAGGGGGAGGGTTTGTGTATTTGAAACAAACTGAAAATGCAGTCGGATCAATCAGTGCATCATTATTATTATATACGGCAATGTTTTCAATGCCGGCCATAGTCCAAAAAGGTGGATTGTCAATTACGGGAAATCGTCAAAATATTGTGCCTCTTTCTGGTGATTTGGTTACAAAAAATGGTTTGTTTCATTCATCTGCAGGATATCGAATTCCTGAGAATGTAAATTTGAGATCTAGTCGCGGGACAGCTTTGATTCCGCCGGCTCTAATCGCAATAGGTCTTTATGCCGGAAGCATGTGGAAATCGGTCCACGATATTGATATCTCAAACCGGAAGCTTATAAGGCGGTACACAGGACGGGTAACGACTAAATTACCTATTGAGAGATTCATGGATTACAATGTGCCGGATTTTATAATAAAATAAATTGATTATTTTGTAAAAATGTATTGCAGAAATTATTAAGTATGTAGTATTATTGCCGGCTGTCTAAGACAGCATTATTTGATATTTGAAAATTTGGTATGCGTGGTCCAATTAATTGGATTTGAGAGTCGCCCCTAACGGGGTGACAAAGACAGTACAGAATCAAACATACAATGGAGAGTTTGATCCTGGCTCAGGACGAACGCTGGCGGCGTGCTTAACACATGCAAGTCAAGGAGAACGTTCCCTTCGGGGAATTATTAAACTGGCGAACGGGTGAGTAACTCGTAGGCAACCTGCCTTGGAGATTGGGATAACCCCGGGAAACCGGGACTAATACCGAATAATGCAGCGACTTCTTCGGAAGATGCTGTTAAAGCGGGCTTCGGCTCGCACTTCAAGATGGGCCTGCGCCCGATTAGCTAGTTGGTAAGGTAACGGCTTACCAAGGCTATGATCGGTAGCTGGTCTGAGAGGATGATCAGCCACACTGGGATTGAGATACGGCCCAGACTCCTACGGGAGGCAGCAGTGGGGAATTTTGCGCAATGGACGAAAGTCTGACGCAGCAACGCCGCGTGATTGATGAAGCTTTTAGGAGTGTAAAGATCTGTCGTGAGGGAAGAAAAATCTGGATGTAAATAATGTTCAGACTTGACGGTACCTCACAAGAAAGCACCGGCTAACTTCGTGCCAGCAGCCGCGGTAATACGAGGGGTGCTAGCGTTGTCCGGAATTACTGGGCGTAAAGGGTCCGTAGGCGTCTTGCCAAGTTGATCGTTAAAGCCATCGGCTCAACCGATGATCTGCGATCAAAACTGGTAAGATAGAATATGTGAGAGGAATGTGGAATTCCTGGTGTAGCGGTGACATGCGTAGATATCAGGAGGAACACCAATGGCGAAGGCAGCATTCTGGCACAATATTGACGCTGAGGGACGAAAGCGTGGGGAGCGAACAGGATTAGATACCCTGGTAGTCCACGCCGTAAACGATGAGTACTTGGTGGTGGGGGATTCGACCCCTTCACTATCGGAGCTAACGCGTTAAGTACTCCGCCTGGGG
>Ga0209360_1000506_pt1 | contig 31531 bp, 60 predicted proteins | sample SaaInlV_130m_DNA_3_FD_184651 | JGI IMG/M metagenome (GOLD analysis project Ga0209360, IMG submission 184651) | Marine microbial communities from expanding oxygen minimum zones in the Saanich Inlet - SI037_S3LV_130m_DNA (SPAdes) (version 2) | ecosystem: Environmental > Aquatic > Marine >... | reverse complement strand
AACATAATGCCTATTATGATGTATTTCTATGTGGTCACTTGCATCAAAAGAGATATCAGCCTGAACTGGTATATGATTTTGACTGGGAGAGTGGCAAGACTTGGGAAAGAGACATTCATCTAGGCAATACAGGAACATTCTGTAAGACTTTGATAGAGAATACAGATGGATATATGGATAGAAAGAATGAGGTTATAGGATCACAAATAGGTACAATGACACTATCATTTAATGCTGAGGAGGGAAGTATAAGTGGTCATATCTAAACCAGTGAGAAAAAACAAAAAAACTACTAAAAGTTCAGTATTAATAGAACCACCTAGAAGAGTATCAACTCATGATAGAATTATAAATGTTTTAAAAAAACATAAGAATGGATTACCATTGATTGAAATACAGTATGAAGGTAATATAAATAGTATGGGCAATTTACATCATACAATAGTATTTATGGTAAGGGCAGGAGAAATATATAAAGAAAAATGTTCTCATTGTAACAGCACTGAACTATATAAACTGAACATATAACTCTTGTATAATTAGACAAGTTTATATTTACAAAGAACCAAACATCCATATGTTTATCAATATTTGTTGGACAAAAGACGGTGAAACTAAAAAAACACTTATGGCTATAGAAAAAGCAACTCATATGGTTCAAGAACTAGAAAATAAAGGCATTAAAACTTGGTTTGAAGCAGAAAAAATTACTGCTTAAATACAAACCTACTCAATATTTATTTTTTTAATATTCTCATCTCTCTCTCCAAATATAGTTACATAATTAATTAACATTTTCGTGACTAGGATTTTCTTTTTTACAACTTTTTTCGTGACTAGATAGTTAATTAATTAATTAACTTTATTTTTCTTGTACTACACTCTCTCTAAAACATAATTTATTAGATACACATATATATCCTCAAGTTAATTAACTTTCATGCAGTTTAAGAAAACCACTACAATATCAATAAGTCCAAGCATTGTACCAATATTTGAATCGTTTGATACTCTTAGACCAAAAAATACTTCATTCAGTCTCTTCTTGGCAATGGCAGTAGAAGAGTATGTCAAATCTTACAAGAAAATAACCAATTCAAAATATCCTAGAATTATGGACAGAATGGATTTATGGCATGATTGTATCAAGGACTTGACAAATGATGACTTGGTCAAAATTAACAAAAAAGTATCTCAGTTACAAAACAAATTAAGAATGGAGTTAGAGAGTAGGGTATGACTGATTATGATAAAACAGTAGAGTATACTGACTCAGCAAAAGTAGACCGTGTAGTTAAAGCATTAATAGATAATAGATATACAGATGTTATAGACAGTCTTAGACCAAACAGTACCATATCAATAAACCCATCACAAGAAGGATTCATAGATATTTATCTACAGTATCCAAATGACTTTATTGAAGTACTGCGTAACGCTATTTTTCGTGTAAAGGCACAGAAAGACGGTGACTTTGAATTAATCAAATCCTCATTTACTGATATTAAAATAAATCTTCTCGGTGAATTGCTTATGAACATGCATGATATCAACACCAAGCATGAAAATACTACAGTTACATTTGAGTGTCAGGTATTGGCAACAGATTCTCCAAAATCCTATATCAAAGAAGCTAAATTTGATTGTGTTTTATGTGGAAATAAAGATGAATCCAAGTGCAATATTGATAGAGTTATAGTTCCTCCAATATGCTCTAATCCAGCATGTAAAAAGGCAAAAATGATGATACGAACCAGTGAGATGATTACAGATGACATACAGACCATACTCATGCAGGAGCCAATGGACAAGAGTAAAAAGAGTTCACCTGTAATATTTACAGGTAAACTGGTAGGTAAATTGGTCAGAACATCATATGTTGGACAGAATAAACTCATCACAGGCTTGTTCAGAACTGCCGTTGACTTTAAGAAAAACGAGCATGAGGTGTTTATAGACGTAATGTCAGTACAGGATATGGATGAAAACAAGCCAACACTGCCTGAAGAGACTGAAATTAAGCAGCTTACCGTTGACTCAAAACAGGACGGATTCATAGACAAGATAATAAATTCATTTGCACCAGCAATATTTGGCTATAATGACATCAAGTTAAGCATATTGTTACAGTTAGCAGGTGGAGTTAAGACTCAAAAGAGGGGGGATATCAACCTGTTTTTAATAGGAGATCCAAGTATGGCAAAGTCAGAACTGTTAAAATTTGCAAGCAAACTTGTTACAAAGTCAATATACACAAGTGGTAGAGGTTCATCAGCAGCAGGACTTACGATAGGTATTGTAAAGATGTCAGATGGAAGAAGTATTGCACAGGCAGGAGTACTGCCAATGTGTGATGGCGGTCTAGCATGCATAGACGAGTTTGACAAGATGGGTGAACAGGACAGAAGTGCAATGCATGAGGCTATGGAACAGCAGACAGTAAGCATAGCAAAGGCAGGAATAGCAATGACACTACCAAGTCGTACAAGCGTACTTGCAGCAGCCAATCCAAAATGGGGTATGTATGACAGTGACAACTCTCTAAGAGATAACATCAACGTGCCAGCACCATTGTTGAGTAGGTTTGACTTGATATGGTTAATTCAGGACAAGGTAAACATGACAAGTGACAGACTTAAGGCAAATCATATCTTGGAATCATTTGAAATGTCTATGGGTGACCGTTGTTATTTAAAAGAGGATGACTTGGCTAAGTATATCAACTATGCAAGAACCTTCAGTCCAAAACTCAACGAGGAAGCAAAGAAGTTACTTTTGGATATCTATGAAAAGATGAGAAATGTCAGTGCAAAGAGTGACATTCCAATAGGTACAAGACAGTTGGAGGCAATAGTAAGACTTAGTATGGCATATGCAAAACTACATTTTAAAAATGAAGTTGAAAAAAGCGATATAAATATTATTAAAATTTTACTTGAGAAACAATACGAGTCGTTTGGAAGCAGTATAAGTCAGGGTGGTGTACAGTCACAGATCTTTGTAGACGGTAAATCTGTAAAGGAGCATGATGTGTTGACAGTATGGAACTCTTGTAAGAACATAGAGGGCAATGTAAAATTGAGAGAATTTGAGAAAGCATTGATAACAAGTGGCATGACCAAGGAAAAGGCAGAGGCAACCATATCAAAGTGGGAGAACAATAATGCCATAAAACTCAACGGTGACGGCACATATACAAGGATATAGCAAGATTAATATTGAAGTGTGTTTCTTAAATTAGTGTGATGGTTGTTGAAGACGACTCTATCGAGTCAGATAATACACTGGAAGAAACTCAGACTCCCACGGAAACAACGGAGATAGAAACTGTTGATCTAGAACTCGGGGTAGATCAGCTTAAAGGTGTAGGTTCTGTCACTCAGAAGAAACTAGAGACCTTCGGTGTAACCTCACTCATAGACCTTTGTATTAGAGGTGCTCAGGAAATCAAGGAAATTACTGGTGTTGCTAAGCCAACCTGTGACTCTTGGGTATTTCAATCACAAAAACTCTTAGAAGAAAACGGTCTTATTAGGAGAAGTGACATGAGTACAAATGAACTGTGGGCATATCAAAAAGCATATCCTGTCATTTCAACAAAGTGTGATGAAGTTGACAACCTTATTAGCGGTGGCGTAAGACCAGAGGCAACTTATGAGGTATATGGAGAATTTGGAGCAGGTAAAACACAATTCTGTAACTCTCTTACAGTTGAGACAATCCATGATGGAAACAATGTCATTTGGATAGACTGTGAAGATACATTCAAACCAAATAGAATTGCTGAGATGTTAAAGGCAAGAGAATACGCAGAAGACGACGAAGGGGTAGGCAAATATCTTGATCAAATTACTTACCTATACTGCCCAAATACAGAACAACTAATGGGAACTATCAACGGTCTTAGTAAGATATTAGATGATAAGAAACCTAAACTAGTGATATTAGACGGAGCAATAGGTCAGTTTAGGGAAGAATATCTAGGAAGAGGAACGTTGGCAGAAAGACAGATGCAGATAGCAAGACTGATGAGTCATATCAAGAACATTTCTTTTTACTTTAGATGTGCTGTAGTGTTTACTAATCAAGTTCAAAGTGATCCAGCCATGATGTTTGGTGATCCTATAAAACCAATAGGTGGTAATGTCGTAGCACATGCAAGTACGTATAGATTATACTTTAAGAAGAGTGGTAAGAAAAGACTGGCAAGAATGATAGACTCACCTGAACATGCTATGGCAGATGCTGAATACATTTTAGATGCTAGAGGAATGTCTAACGTAGAATGAGATATACCTGTGAAGTTTGTGATTGGACTATAGAAGGTCAGACACAAGTAGTGAAAGATATTTTGGAGCATGAAAAAACACATGACGAAGAAAGAAGATAGTGATAACCTTAAGAGAAAGGTCGCTGCAAAAAAACAATTCGATTTAAAATGCAAAGTCTGCCACAAAAAATACGGTAAATTCTTTACGTTTCATCACAAACAATACATTGAGGGTGAGAAGATATACAAAGATTTCAAGACAACATATGACTACAATTTATACATATTACCAATAATTGACAAAGATCCCAACCGTTTTGCCCTCCTTTGTAAGTCACATCATTCAGTGGTAGAGAAACTTAAACGATTTAAATTGGATAAATTGGAAAGATTATTTAAGGTGGTAAAGGAGAGTAAGTAAATGAAACTAACTAAGGATAGATTCTCATGCTGGGAAAATGTAGAGGATGAGGATTATGAGCAAAAGTTTGATGATGAATTAATCATAGATGTAAAAGAGGGTGAAACCAATAGGGATATAGCAGATTATATCTTAGGTATGCAAGATGAAATTATACAACTACAAATAAGAATAAAACAATTAGAATCATGGAATGATGGAACTCCATTATGAAACTAACAGGAACACCAAGAAAGCACCCATATTGTTTAATCTGTAAAGAGATATACATGGATTTCTGTATGGAACATGGTCACATTAAAGGCAGTTTTGAGATGAGAGATGTTTAAACATTTAAAAGATAACTGCATGGGATATAAGACTCATTGGTGGAGGGCAATGAGTATGAGTATTGCACTGTTTGTACATGCTTGGATACCTGACCTGTTTCCGACTTATGCTAGTGATAAGATGAAAGAGGGTAATGATTAATGACTATTTGTGAAAGATGTCTAAAACAGATGGCAGATTGGTATCACATGATTTGTGGTTGCTCATGCCATGAGGATGATGAATAATGGAAATAATAGGACAAGGAGAGGTCGCAACACTTGAGATAATCAAGGATATGTTTGGTAAAAATTCTGAATATCTTACTCAAGTCAAGCTATCTGACATGGTGTCTCCTGAATATCTTGAGACATTTAGTGATAGACAATTAAAAGAGACAATAGACATAGTGGCAGTTACATTATTTGAAAATTTAGCAATAAGAGTACAGGACAAACACCATGCCAGTGCAAGAATGGCTACAATAGATAACATCCAAAAGAACATGTTAGAATGGAATGGGTGGAAGGTGATAGACGTTTGGCATTACGAATGCAAGGAACTTTGGAAGGACAAGGTCAATGCAAAGTCAAGATTAGAGTTAGAACTTGCAATTAAAGAGTCGAGTGTAGAATAATGTTTAAAGAAATACAAATAACTCAACAGATGAAGGAAAATGCAACTATAAAATCAAATGATATGGGTGTGATTAAAGGAAGTGTACGTGGTGGTGGTGGTAATATGATAGGATTTTTAGGTGAGGAGTTAGTAAAATCTTATTTTAATATTGGTGACTCCAATACATATCAATGGGATTTAAAATATAATGGTAACAAATTAGAAGTAAAGACTAAAGAGAGAAATGTATTACCCAAACCATTTTATAATGCAACAATATTTAACTGGAATACAAAACAAAAATGTGATTATTATGTATTTTGTAGTGTGTTTAAAGATTTTTCAAAGGGTTATATTTGTGGTATAATTAAACCTCAAAATTTCTATGATAAGGCAAGTTTTGCAAGGAAAGGAGATCCTGATGGGTCTTATTTTAAATTCTTTAGTGATTGTTATAATTTACCATATTCTGAACTAAATAACATAAATATGTTAGATTAATTTATATATAAGTGACATAAATGTTTTATATGTACAGAAATTCTTATCAGATAACAGAGGATATTTTAGATACTGTATCATACAGTGGTAATCAAGGAATACCAATTACTCCTCTAATAAGAAAATCTAACCTGTCACATAAAAGAATGATTGGATTCATGAGTAAACTAACTCAATCAAACTTAGTAAATAAAATAGACTCTGACGGAAAGACAACGTTTGTCATAACAGAAAAAGGCAGACTCTATCTTGAAGAGTATAAAAAGTTTTCAAACATAGCTGAGAATTTTGGATTAGAATTATAAACATATATATATCCATCATTTATTTACACTAATATGAAAAATTCAATATTATTAGCAGTATTGGTCAGTGTAGCCCTGACCTCTGGTGTTAGTGTATATGCAGAAACAGCAACAGTTGAAGTACCATTTAATTCACATGGACAAACATGTAACTTTGATGAAATTGCAGTAGAGTTTCACTGTGTTTGGCAGGGATTCAAAGAGGTCTATACGATAGAAGACCTCAAAGAGTATAAAGAATTACTAACCGTTGAAAGATACGACCAAGAGATTCAAAAACTCAATGAACAAGCACTTGCAGAAATTGCAATAGAGAAAGCAAAGTTGACACCCAATGAGAGAATTATTCTAGTAATAGAAGAAAAACTTTTGAACGGGGAGGCAACCAAAGATGAATCTGTATTGATGAATTTGTTGAAAAAATTGAACACTTGTAAACAAGGTATGGATAAGCAAACAGCACCGTTCCAAACTGCAAGAGAGTTTGAGATTTCATCATTTAATCTTTGGCAAGTTAATAATGTTCAAGTTGAAGGTCAGTTAGGAGAAATTGTAATGGCAATAGAAGAATGTCGTGGACAACAAGCCTTACTCAAGGTAGTTGGGGAAGGATATAGTTCAATGCCTACAGGCGATGATGACTATAACTTCAGTTTGATGGATGTTTACACACCTGATGTCCAAGCACTAAACTTTGATGACCATACAGCAACACATAGAAATATTGACATGTCATTAATATGTGATAATAATCAATATACTGATGCACATAAAGCACAGTTTGGGTGCGAAATACTCTATGATGGAAAAACAGCAGAACAAATCAAAGCAGAGAATGAATTACGATTTGGAACTGATGGTATGATGAATTATCAAAGTGAAAACTTAGATAATTACAATGACTTCTTAGCAAACTATGGAAACAGGGTAGCAACTATAGAAGACAAACAACTACAAGCTGATATTGCAGAACCAATAGCAACAGAGATGATTGAATCAAATCATTTCTATCAAAACAAACTCAAACACGAGGAATAACCTCCCTTTTTTATTTATGACATCCATAAAAAAAGTATTACGTGAGCATAGGAAGATATGCAGTAATGCATACAATATAGTTGAGAAGAAAGGCATGGACTATGCTAGGGATCAACACAAGAATGGAGATACTTTAGCAAATATTAGTAATTCAAAGAATTGGGGCATAACTGACACAGTATGTCAAGGTCTATTGGTGAGACTTGCTGATAAATTTAGTAGGTTGATAAGTCTAACAAAGAATCCTAATGAAAATCCCATGATAAACGATGAAAAGGTTTCAGATACTATAGAAGATATGATAAACTATTTAATATATCTAAAGATAAAGTATGATGAGGAAAGAGACTGATTGATATACCCAGCATGTAGAAATGATAAACATTTTCAATGTCCTACACAATATGCTGGATTAGAACCATGTACCTGTCATTGTCATAAAGTAATAGGTAGTGGATAATGAGATGCAAATTATGTTATGAAACTTTTAAATCTTGTGGTTGCACAGGAAAGCATTGTTGGGAATCATCCCAGCATTGCTTCAAATGTCACTACATGGGGATCAATCAAAACTTAACCAAAAGCATTAAGTTATGAAGTGTCAGCGTTGTAACGAAGAGATGGATAAGATGACAGTATGTCACCAAATATGTCCTAACTGTGGAGCAGTAGTAGATTGCTCTGATGGTGTATTTGATTAGACAGGAATATTAAAATATTATGCATGTATACACTTTACATGACAAGAACTATTAGAAAACGTAATAGTGAACATCCTACCAGAGATGGTAATCATAATCCAGTTTGTATTAATCCTGATACTTGTAAAGATTGTGGGGATAATGAATGAAGTGTCCTAAATGCTATAAAGAATGCAAAGATCTTAGTTATAATTCTAGTGGTAGAGACATTGAGAGAGGTTTAATATACCATTGTGAAGAGCATGGGGAGTTGAAATGACTATAAATATATATAATAGTCATAATTATCAATAATAGGTTTCTCGGAAACGTCTAAGATAGATTAGAGTCCGACTTAGCCTGATGGAAGGAGAAAGAATGTCGATACATCATTTCTTTCCGTTATTAGTATTCATGACTAGATTCATACACTATAATTAAATATTATTAATATTCATAAATGTCATGGTAAGTTCTACGTTTAGGATAGTTGGAGAGGATCATGGTGAATATTACCATGCAAGTGATAGAATAGTAATTTACTTAAATAAACATGAGAATATGGCTGATTTACTAAGTACAATAACACATGAATATCTACATTATTGTGTAAAGGAAGAGTGTCTAGATGATGATCAGGAAGAAAGATTGATTTTTGCTATGTTGTGGGCAGAAGAATACTGCTAGGCATAACATTCATCTTATAAATTCTGGTTTTATGTCTAACTAACCCATGACAACAATTACATCTTAATCTACCAAGTTTTTTATTCTCTTTATATAAATATGATGCAGGAATGAATGTTGAACATTTCTGGCAGTAGTGATTATTCTCATTTATTTTATGTACATATAGATTACAATACCCATTACACACATAGTTACTTATATATAGTATTATATATGTGTTTGCCTATCACGTACTTTTTTTACTAGTTTCAGTACATTATACCTACGTTTCTGATACAGTTGTTGTTTCTCTTTATGTTTGACTCTTTTCTCCTTGTCATAGTTTGGATTCTTAGCCAACATCCTTGCATTTGCACGTTTAATCATATCTGCCCTGTACAGTTTCCTATGTTCCTCTAACTTTCTATGTTCACTACGACACTTGTTATCACAATATTTTAAAGCATAATCATGTGTTAATATTTTACAACAGTATTGACAACCCCTGATATTTTTAATTATTACAGGTTTAACAACTTTAGCATATTTTCTAACATGATAACTATGCTGTCTACACATAACAGAACAGTAAAATGTACCTGTTCTTTTTGTATTGTTACTTATAATACTGTCACATCCTATACATTTCCATCTAATAATTGGTGATGACTTACATGATGAACAAACCCTGTTTTTTGGATGTGTGTGTTGTTTTTCTACAATATGTGCAGGTATGTTTTTATCACACTCTATATTAATACAGGTATAGTCTCCATTCCATACTTCTTTGTCAGGTGGTGTCATTCTTGTTTTACTACAGGTTTTGCAAGTTCTTTATCTATTAGTACTTGGCACTCGTCACATACGTCAAGTTCTTCATATTTATGAGTAGTCATCTCTAATGCACAAATATTACAAATCATAACAATAGTCATATCAATGAAATATTTATATGTTGCCTTTATGTATCTCTACACCAAGCATCATTTCTTCATGTATTTCTTCATAAAGTGTGCTTATATCAAGTCTGCTTAGAGATCTACATCTACCTCTTCCTATGTCATTCATAATGTCTATCAGTTCCTCAACTGATAATGCTACAGTGCCATCCATGATATTCTTATCTGCTTGTACTTTTTTTACCATAGTGTCCACAACCATCACAGACATTGTATGTAGTATGAATCTCTCTCTATCACTTAAGGTCATTAGATTGCTCTACCTTTAATTTTTCTAATGTTCTAAGATAATTCATTAATAATCCATCACTATGCCTTTTTTCGAGTTCCTCATCCGTTTCATGACAGAACGGTATGAATAATAACGCTTCAAGCCTTTTTACCTTCTTTATTATGCGATCTTTTTCAGACAATGTTGTTAATAATCATTTTTTTAAATCTCTTTATAACTCTTTCGGATGCCTCACCCATATTATTAACATTCATCATCTTACTAGGCTTGAATAATGCTCTAATTGAGTTGTATTTAAAGTACCTATTATCTTGTACAACAACACACATTATGTTTGGTGTGACATTCATTGCTTTAAATAGTGATTTTTTACATGTCTTGATATACGATTCAATACTTACATGATAACCAGCATTATAGTGATTAGGTGCTCCATCTGTAATTATTATTAACAGTTTTCTGTCTCCTTTCATTTGTTTAAGCATTAAACTGCTATGGTCTAATGCTATATGTGTAGGAGTTGTGTTATATGCAGTACCCTTAACATTAAGCCCGATATATTTGACATCTTCTTGACTGTTAACTTCAGTTATTCCAATCTTACCATATATGTTACCACTCCAGATATTAGCTCTGATATCAACAGTATCCAAGTGTTTAACAGATTCAAACATGGTTGCAACCATTTCTCTAGCAATTAGAATTTTACTGCCTGACATACTATAAGATCCATCTATTGATACAACTATTGACACGCCATGAGTTTGTTTCTTATTGAGACGGCATCTACCCATATCATTTCCACGTATAATTCCTTCTACATATGATTCAACGTCTATTTCATCCCCATCATAATCAACAAATTCTTTACTTCTCATCATCAGTATCTTGAATATTTTTGACATGCCTTTTGCTGTTTTCAAGTTAATAGATACCAATTCTGGATGTCTATCAATGTATTCCACGTTCTTTGGTGGATTCTTTACAGTACCATCATCTCTTAATGATTTAAATATTTCATTTACTATGTCAGAACCATTCTTTTTACTTACTTCTAATCCAGTTTCTTTATTAACTTCATCTTCTGGATGTAACAGTTCTTCAGGAATATCAAGATCAGTTTCTCCACTACTTTCTTTCTGATTTTCTGAATATGTCTTATCTGTTTCAAATGTATCTGCATTCAACTTTTTCATAACTGCATTATCTTTATTTGATACTACTACAGATTCAAGTTTCTTTTCCTTATCACTCATCCATTTATCAATGTATGGTTTTAGAATTACAAGTACTCTTAATGCACCATACTTGTCAGTCAATACAACATCTTGCAATGCCTTTTCATACACATCAAAGTTTTTTAACTCCTTAATATCATTACCACGTTGAAATCTTATGGCTAATAACATATTGACAGGGTTTCCATTTGTAAGTGATTTCACATCCATCAACCTACCTAGTTTTTTTGTAGTTTTATTGAATCTACCAGCATGTTTAAGATACATCTTACCCATCTGTGATTCTATACGTTGATCTTCCAACACATTAAATACGTTGAAAAACAACTTTAACCTTTCTCCTTCTAGTTCCCAATGTTCTTCTAATAGTTTATTGGTTGCATTAAATGGAGATTGAAACAATACGTGTGACAGTTCGTGTATGATACCTACAAACTTTTCAATTCCTTTAGCATTAGGTGTTGCTGAATATATTTTAAACTGATGTTTTCCATCCTTTATTCCCTTATAATAAACACAGTTAACACCACCCTGATGATATATTTTTATTTTTGCATTTCTAGCAACCTCTACAACATTTGCATACTTGACAAACATATCCCTGTTACTAAGCAGGTCAATATTACGTTTAGTCATTATGGATCTCTCCCAAATATATCATAATAACGTTCTTTAGATACTTTAGTTCCTTCATGGTCTCCTATATAATATGTTTTGGTCAATATCTATGCACCGTCATCTTCTGCATTTCTTTTCTTCTGCTACTTCTAAGATGTGTTCTAACTAAACCCTTACAACATGGACATCTGTATTTCACAACATCTTCTTTATGAAACATATGGGAACAGTTTCTACAGTATGCAATTTTACCACTACGATAATTTGTTGTACGTGCACCTGCTTTTCTATATCTATTGCATAGATTATTGCAACGACTAACCATTACTTCCATACCTCTAGTATTAGTTTAGCACCACATGCTTTTTCCTGCTTAATGGAATTACCATAGAACATGCTTATCCTACACCCAGTAAGGTCAAAGTGGCTAGTTGTATACTCTTTATCATTCTTGACATCCCATACGACCAACCTGTTAGGCTCAGGCAAGTTTCTGTTATATCTCAGACGGAAATCAGGTTTTTTATCTGTCATTCCTTAAACTCCCAAGGCTTGTTGAACATTCTGGATAGACCGTATGACAACCATGTTCTAAAGTTGCTAGTCCTTATTGCCCATATCATTCTATTCATTTGATTCTTTCTCCTTCTTTATCTTATAGAACATCTTACTGTCTTCTGGTTCGTACTGAATCCACAAGTCTAGTGGTTTGTCAGGATCATGAATCATGTTATGACAGGCAAAGTGAACAAATGCTATACGTTCTGGAAAGTAAGACACATGATGTTTAATCAGATTTAGGTTATCTTCTGGCTCTTCAAAACATAAAATACACCTATTGTTTTTATTCATGTATTCTTTAGACATTATAACTTCACATCAAACGTATCTTCAATACGTAGCCTTATCAGTTCACGTTCAGCAGGTTCACTAAACTTAATCATAACAACCTCATTGAGAGCAGTTTCTAACGGTTTAGAAATCTTATCCTGAATCTCCCTATAATGATGTGTAAACTGTACAAGATCTCTAATAGAAAGAGCATATTCTACATCTCCCTTTAACTTTAGGGCATATATATCTTGTGCTAGTGTCAAAAGTGGGGTTTTAATTAAGTCAATGCTAATATCTGTCCAGTCTATAACACTCTCCATGTCAGAATTGGATGGGTAATTCCAAGCACTACCAATAAATCTACTTCTTAGTGCTTCTGTCATACTGTTAACACCTGCATATGTTACTGGATTAATTGTCCAAATAATAGCCAACTTACAACCATTGTTCAGTTTATACTGCTTACCATTGGCAACAATACTACGTCTACCGTCACATATGGAGTGCCATAACTGTTGAACCTCATGTTCTTGGTTACTACCTTCATCTCCATACAAACAGGCATGACCAAAGTGATTGGCAACCTCTATTGATTTAGGTAACAATCCTAGACTAAAGAATGTTCCATCTCTATTGATTTCCTTGCTTCCAATTAAATCACTTTTCTTAGTTCCAACGCCAATAGGCTCATTAACCAATGCAATTTTATTTTCTTTACATATGGTATGAGTTAACAATGTCTTACCTTGTCCTTTCTCACTTTCAATGAGGTATGGTAATTTGGCACTTTTAATAGCCATAGTTAGACGTTCTTTCTCATTACCAATAGGTATGTATTCTTCCCACACGTCTATATTCTTTGGATCATATTGATCGAAATCAACTGCCAAAGTTGGTATGCTGGTTTCCATATCTTTATCTTTCATAATAGTTTTACTCATTTTTTCTCTCTCCAACAAAACAAACACATATCTCCCCCCTTATATTTGTAGAATGTTCCAGTATCTTTATCACAGAAGTCACAAACTGTATGTCCTTGTACATTCATAACTAATGTGCCAGATAGTTAATATTTGTTACTGTCTTTAGGTAACATGCTTTGCAATCTCCACATTCTTTACCATGATTAGAATCAGCATAGACAGGACAATCAGTTCCATCAATTTTACCTATCATGTCTTTGGTAACTACGATAGACGTAGTACAACCATCAACATGAGTTGGTGTTCCATTTATCATGGAAGCACTAATCCTAATGTTTAGATTTTCAGGTATGTCATGTGTCTTAACCCATTCTCTAACAACAACAGATTCCTTAGTAGGCAACCAATGTTCTATTTGAGGTGTTTGTTCTGCTATCTCTGCCATTTTAGATAGATGTTCTGGGCTTTGTATGTCTCCACTATCATGCCATCTGAATATATCCAATTTTTTACCCTTGTATCTTTTTTTATTCAGTATGAATACCATAGCATCAACCCATAGTGGATCATTGGTAATCAATTCTAACCTCATTTCCATGCATTTTTGTACGATAGGGAATACATATCTGCCCTTTCTGGCATAACATAACTCACATACTGATCCTTTAATGGCATGTAATTTTCCTCCTACCTTACATGCATGAGCACTAATGCTATATCCGTATGTATTCATCTTTGAAGGATTTGATAGACTACGTATGTGTACTTCTGCATCTTTCATATATTTGAAGTTTTTATATATTTTTTTCATTTCAAATATTCTAGGCAGTTTACCCTTGATATCCCTAGTAGCGAATCTAGTATAGTCATTCTCACATACTGATTTACTTATATTAAACAATCTATTAGTAGCCATTATTTAATCTCCTCTATCCTCTAAATCAATGCCGTCATGATGAGGTTTAAACTCATATTTACAGTCATTGCATTGAGGTGGATATACTTTCCAGTTTATTGACTCTGTTTTACAGTTAGGACAGATCATTAGGCGTAATACTCCGCATATGTGTCAGGTTGCCAAGATGGTACATATTCGCCCTCTAGATATCCCTCACAACTTTGACAATATTTGTTGTCACATGCAACAACAACCTCTCCGTATGAGTTGTATACATAGTCGTCTTCATCTAGATGTTCTGACCATACATGACCACATCTTGCACATGGATCATCATCTCCATCACACATGGCTTCAGTACAACCAGCAGGTAAATCACTAGCCATTATTTAGTCTCCATTCCATATGGCATTATGACGACCATTCTCTATAGCAGATATTGAATTTTCAAGTATCTCATTAGCACATCTGTAGGCATTGTAAAACGTAGTTGCCCAACCATCATCTCTAGCCTCATGTTCTTCTTTCCAATTACCATGAATATCACGTATCATAGATGTCATAATGAGTTTATCACTCCATGCTATCTCTCCAGTAAGTGGATCAGTTGTATGAGTAGGCACAATGTCATGACATTCTTTTTCTACAAACGTATCAATCATTTTCTTTAATGGTAAGATTATTTGTGATACAGGTTTGCCATACATCCATCTTAAACCACTATCCTTGTCAAGATACTTGTAGAAAGCCCAAGCATGATTATATGATACATACATATCACATATTTCATGATTTGTACTGCACTCATGCTCATTACAATGTTTGCAAGAGTTTTCTTTCACAGTAAGATAGAAATCGTAACCCATTATGCTAACTCCCTCATGCTGTCAGGCATTGATTCTATTTGTTCTGTTATTGATCTTTGCCATATAACCATAGTTTTTACAAAACATTCATGACAATTTGTAGTTTTGAATGATCCATTTCTATATTTAACCTCATCTTTTCCATAAGGTAAGTACATACGCCACTCATGCCTATCTTCCCCATCATTAAACTTATGCTTACATGTACTACAACAAACTGACCATGCATCATCTTTTGTTCTCAAATGTGTTTTTATTATTTTATGCGACATTAGATTGACTAATTTATTATTCTCGTATCTTATGGTCATTATACTCTTTCTCCACAGTTTCTACATGTATCTACTTGAACTTCATAATCATCTTCATCTAACTCATATCCTTCATCTATCGGAAATCCTACATGGTCGCATGGTAGTCTATCAACTCTTTCTTCAAGTGCTTCTATTCTTTTAAGAATGTCTTTACAGAACTCTCTATGAGATTCTTCTTGTTCTAAGTTCATTATTAATCCTCGAATACGTCCTTTATCCATTCTCTCATCTTGTCCATCATATCCGTATTTTCCCATACATAGTCAAGAATGATATCTTTATCCATTTTATCCAATATGTTATAATCTATTTCATGTTGGTATGTGTAATGTGTAGTCATGATTATAATCTCCAACCACCTGTGAACATAGATATTATAATATTCATTATAATATACATTATTATGTTCCCCCTAAATTAACACTATCAAACTCAACTTCTGCTTTAAGAACATCTTGAAGATCCTCAGGTAACTGATGGAAGAATACACTATCTGTAATATCGGGAGATAATAAGAATCCAATTTTACCCATTATCTCTAACTCTTTTGCCTCTAATTCAATAGTTCCTATCTTAGTTGATATTGTCATTTTAGATAAATTTCCTTGTGCAACAGTACATAGGAAATTCCAATGTCTTTTTTTATCCATGTAATGAGATACACCCTTATCATCTACCATAAATCTTTCATCTACTACATAGTATGTATTAGGATTTTCTTTACCAGATGTATGTGTCTTTACTCTATCTCCAAATACATCAATCATTTCTTTCATTAATTCTGTTTTCTTTGATTGGAAGTAAAGTTTTTTAAATAACTTACTGAATTTTTCAGTATCTCCTGTCTTTTTATGGTCTATAATAGATTCACATATAACATGTGAATTTCTTATCTGTAATGTTTCATCTTTTATGAAAGCATTGAATATGCCATTATCATAAGTTTCATGAACTTTCATATCATCATTAAATGTGTATAAGATACGTTCTCCTTTATTTTCTCTATATTTTACCTGATTATAGAGATTGTTAGGAACTGATCTTACCTTACCTGATTCAAATAATATTAGAGAACTATCACGTTCTGCTATAATTTGAGGATTCATTGTGTATTATCCATTAATATTTTACCATATTCAGGATCTTCATCTGGACTACCATAAATTCTATCCCATTTAACAAGATAGGTCTTATTATGATGATACATGTGATAGACACCATCTTCATCTACTCCATACACACCATTTTCAAGACTACCATGTTCTTCCAATGCTTCTGTATCATCTAAATCAACAGTTACATTTATTAAGACGGTCATTGTGATCTACCTAACAATTCCATGAGTCTATGTGATTGTATTTCAATTCTATCAATGATGCTCATATCATACTGAACAGCACTAAGGAAAACATCAGAATATTCTTTTGGCAATAAATCATTTATCCAATACATTCTTGCTATAACATCTCCCTTGTGATCTTTAGAAGAAGAATTATTACCGTTGAATGATAGTTCATCTCCTGATATAGGATTCTTTAATACTGTTTTGAATGCTTGTCCATATTGGTCATTATGTATAACTGTTTCAACCATGTTACTTGAAGTTCCCATAGGTTTAAATTTTAGATACATATTCAATGCTACGTATTCCTCAATGTTTTTAATTGCTATCCATCTTAGTTCCAATCCTGTTTTATTATTAACCCCAAATAGATAATTAGAAACATCTGATTCATCAGTATCAGGATCAGGTATGTTTAATAATTGTTCTTTATTACTCATAACTACTGCCATATAGTTACCAATCAAATCACTACCTTTTACAATACCTTTGTTGGTTTGATATTCCTTTTTACCAATTTTATTAACCAACTTGTCAATGGTCATTATCTTATCTGACAATCCTTTCATATCATGTACAACTTTCCAATCATTACTTAATTCATTGATACAATCTTCTGTATCATGGAATCTCTTAGTATCAGCAATAATTATGTGATTATGATAGTTATTGTTAATATCTCCGATAGTAGATGAATATTTGTTACTTCCTGATCTCCAACCCCTAGCATTTCCAAATAAAGTAGTATCTTCAGTTCCACGTGTACTGTTGTATAATACACATGTTCTGTTGTTGGTAAATGCAGTTTTCTTACCATTCTTATCAACTATTGTTGATCTTCCACTACCACTTTCTTTGAGTTTATTATCTTTTTTATAGTCTTCTCCCATGATAATGTTCAAATCTTTGAACAATGCTACTCTATGTCCTCTTTCTTCATCACTTAGTCTAGTAGGCATTCTAAAGAATGTAACATTTCCATCAATATGTTCTGATAACAGATCCATGAGATTCTGTCTTAATGATTTAAGACATACTAGATTTCCACCACCTGCCAACATATCACTTAATTGTGAATATGTTTTATCAGTAGTTCCATATCTTGTATTAAGAGTATCGCTTATATCATTAGTTTCTTTTGCAAGGTATTTTTCCATATTCCATGTAACATTTCGTGATAATAATGCCTTATCTAATGAACTATTGTAATCTTTAATAGTCGTTATTGGAAATTCATTTTGGAAGTATTCTGTTAATTTGTCATTAATATCTTCCTCTAACAAATCTACTGCATTGTTTTCTAATGAATCTCTACTAGCAACAGGACTATATTTTCTTTCATTCTTAACATTCATAGTGAACATGTGGAAGCAACCAATGCTTAACTTACTGTCAATCTCAGTTCCTACTAGGAATAATGGATTTTTACGACTTTCTACTGACATATCAATAGTTCCATATGATGATTTAGTAAGAACAAATATACCATCAAATCTGTAATCCTCGTTGTCTATTGTTACTTCTTTATATGTAACTATGCTTCTTCCTTGTGATTTTTTGGAGTTCTTGATCCATTCATATTTATGACTATCTTTCATGTAGTCCATACCATTTTGGTATGATGGACACTCATAAACACCTGCATCATAACTATCCTCATCATCATCATCATTACGCCAACTATGTCGTGAATATCCTTCAATTTCTGATTTTATTATTATTTTTGTAGGAACCTTGCTGAATCTTGCTAGTTTATATACATTACTTACCAATGTACTAAATGAAACATCATCATTACATGTCATAGTTAGTTTAGTTCCATACTCACTCATTCTATTAACACCGTTAGTAGTTTCAAGTGGAATAGGTTTGAACTTTAATCCACTATCACATAACATGGCATAATGTTCATCAGTTTCTCTAGACCATGTTTCCATTAGTAATGCATCACACATTAGTGCGTAAGATATGAATCCCATACCATACTGTCCTATCTCCTCTCCATCAGTATTACCACTTGTGCCTATAACTCTAAGAACCTTGTTAAACATGGCTTTTGTAATTCCTAATGAATCAACACCCTGTATAATTAATTCTCTAGTTTCTTTGTTTGGATCAACTGTTATAACTATTGTTGGATTAGCACCCATCTTTTTAGATGTTCTACATGCCCTAGCCTCATTGTTATACAGTTCTCTTAGACCACTTGTCCATGAGGTGTATATCTTTTTGGCTAATGTTTGTCCAATAACTTCTGAATTGATAATAATATTAATATTACCATTATCATCTGTTATGTCATCAAATGAGTTATCTACTTTTGGTACAGAACCCTCATATGTAACATCTACCTTAGGTTCGTATGTTTCTACGCTATCGTGTATGCCTGTCATTACCAATATACCTCCTCTTCCATTACTGCATCTTCAACTATTCTTACGTCATAATGTTCATTGAGTCCATACTTAAATGCTATTGTATTGTATAGTTTCTCAGCACCATATTTACTACTCTTTTCCATTCTCTTTTCTACCTTACCTGTGGATATTTCATATATCTCAACATAATATTTTATTGTCATTATTTTAATATCTCCTATAAGTCGTGATCAATTTCATACTGTGCTTGGGCATACTCATTACCATTCTTCTCCATCTTGGTTAAACTCATCATATCTTTGATAACTCTCTCCATCAGATGTAGTCAATGTTTGTTGATGCCATACACAACCATCTTCATCATGTTTGGTATCATATCCACATCTGTTACAATGTGCATTATATTCTTTGTTTGTCATTATTTTAATAAAAAAGAAAAAATGGGGGTGTGGTTAGCCACCAGATATTGCTGGGAAGCCTACTAGACCACGTTGTCCTTCAGCAGTTACAGTACGAGCACTTAGTCCTCTAGGAACTCTAGATTCTCGTACACCATCTTTAGTGATGGTATTCATAGGAACTAGGAACTTTTGTCCTGATATGGTATCTTCCATGAAGATCATACCCAATGCACTACCTTTGTCAGAAACAAATTGTTTCTCCTCTGGTGTAAGGACAGAAGTAACATTTACCAAATCGGTAAATCCTAACTCCTTGAACTGTACTTCTGTGAAGAAGCCTTTTGTATCGCCTGTTTTAAGACCTGCGTTGGCAGGTAAGACGATTTTTGTTAATTGATGTTGCATAACTGTCATACTATATACTCTGTCTTAACTCTTGTCTACGAGATTCTATTATACTGTAATTATGTTGCTTTAACTCTTTGTCAGTAGCCCAACAATAATTATCTTTTACACATGTCTCGCATATTAGTTCACGGGGGATAAGGTTATTACCTACTGTTGCACCAATTTTTTTATTATCGTATTCTTGTTCGCATAAAATACATTTAAACACTTTATGTTTATTTTTATTATGGGACATTATTTCATACTCTCCTGTACTGATTCATACTGTTGTTCTTCTGTATATTCAATACAACTCTCACATAACATTAGAACAATAGTTTGTAATGTTGATAATGTTACACCATTCTCTAATGGTTCATCTCCATCAGCAATATCATTCATTGTTTTTGTTAATGCTTCATATAGACCTTGATCAATTTTATCTGCATAAGGCAAATGTCTATATATGCTTAATACGTTGTCCATATGTTCTTTAGACATATTTTTGTTTATATTCATATCTCTAACCAATCTAATGTGATATACTATCTAAATCTTATATGACATCACCCTTGATCCTTAGATCCATGAATTGTTTTACACCATTCACTCTGACTTGTGAGGACATTACTCCGTCAACCCACGATAACATATTTTTTGTATTATAATATGAGAGTGTGTTCCTTCTGGGAACAACACTACTCGAAATTTGTTGTGTTGTAACAGGTAATGGAGAGGTTTCCCAGAGGTGCTTGGTAACAACTGTCGTTGTAACACTTGTAACATCCAATATTAATCTGTTAACTGTCATATCCATTTAACCACTCCCTCAACCGTATTTCTTTTATTCTTTTTACAGTTAGTATGCCATTCTTCATGTCTTTTCATACCATAATCACCTACATCAGCATTACATAGATTACAAATAGGCATTATTGCATATACTCCTTTTGTGGGTGGGTTTTGTTATATTTGTTACCCATATTGTATTCTCTATCAGCAATACATGATTTACATTTGTAATCATATATATGACCATCATCACTATCAACCAACGTTGCATGGTTGTTATTGAATGATTCCCAAGTACAGTTCCATTTTAGAGTATGTGTATGATAGTTATCAATAATATAACCACTAACATCTTTAATACGTTTATCACATGACAAACATATATCTTTACGTCTAAATAAAGAAATAAGGGGGATGGGGAGTACAGGCATTATAATATAACCTCCTCATCATTATACATGTTAAAGTGTTGCACATGTATATTATATGCACTAGGTATGTGAAAACGTGGTATTTCTGCATCATTAATACTCTCTGCATCAACTACCCATTCGATAATGTGATGTGGTGTATTAATACCCTCACAATCACAAATGGGACATATCCTATCATTGATAATATGGTCTTTACAACAGTATGCATCAAACTCACTACAAACTAGACCACCAACAGCATTTACGTTGTTGTCACAAAACCAGCATGATTTGTAGTTAGGGACAGATGATACTGTCATAATATGTCCTCCAACTTATGTGTCTTATTCTCCTTGACTTCTGGGGTGGTTGATACCATTTTATTGACTTTACCTACAATAACATCAACCTTATCAAGATTAATATATGGTAACTTACCATATCCCATATTTGATACGGTACCTAATCGTAGTAGTGGATCTCTATCAATGAAATCATTGTATGTGTCAATGATCATATTAATATCTCCAAATTTACCATCACTCATAAATGATAACATATTATTTTGCGTATCACAGTAATCAATGTTATTTACAACATTGGTTGTAACAGCGTGTAGTGTGTTAATCTGTTTGAGGTATGCATCAATATTGTTTATATCAACATTATACCATCCTTTCATAAGACGTATTGCTTTGTTACGTATCTTATCATTTTTGTTTATAACAGTATAAGAGAATGACCTTACACTATCAATCATATCACTCATTTCACTAATAGGGTTATTATGCCTAATGGAACGTGTGATACCATGTCTAATAGACCTGCTTTCGTGTCTAGAATTTTTCATCAAGGTCAAATTCTGAAACTCGTATTTAAATTCTTCGTTCCGTGCCTGACCACGCCTAAAATTTTGACCGACTACTTAAACATTTCTCAAAAAACCAGCAGTAAGAACCCCAGCAACAATACACTAGAACCCCCTCTCCCTTACAATCCCTCTCCCCCGATATACCACACACATGCCTCAAGGGGGGCAGTAGGTATGGACAATGTTTTTATCTATTTTATACACACACTATCATCATTACTACTATAACCACCAATACCCCCAGTACTATACACCCCAATAGATGAACGAACTAAACTATATAGACACACACATACACTATATAGTCTTATATTCAATACATTTGTTCCTAGGATATACCCCCAACCACATGCCGCACATCTATATATACATATCTAAAAAGTTTTTTTTTCATAACGTTCATATAGGGTCGCTGTACGGTAATGTACGGTACGGGTACGGTATGGTACGGTACTGTACGGTACAAATGGTCAAAAGTACGGTACAATACGGTTCAGTACGGTACTTTGAGCGACTATATAAGCATTACCCAAACTTTGAGCGACTACTTAAACATTACCCATGATTTGAGCGTGTACTTAAACATTGTGCCGTTTGTGCCTGTCTATACATGTATAGGCACGGAACTCACCCCTTATATACGAGTATAGGATAAGAATCACAATGACTTATGACCTTAGCAAATTAAGCCCAGAAGAACTAGCAGGCTTAAAAGCACAAGTTCAAGAACAAATGAAATCAAAGGATAACACCTTTGTGAGTACAATCTTGAACCGTTCTAAAGACAAGGGTGATGAAGTAGTGCAATCACAAAACGGCAACAGCCAGATTAAACACTACATCAACGCCACAAACACCGAAGGTTTCAGAATCTTCGGAACTGTCTATATTCAGAACAAAAAGAATCCAACAGCATTAAGTGAATTAGTAGAATAATCACTTATATAGCATGGAAACACTTTCACCCCCTTTTTTTGCCCGAATTTTGTGTGCAGGGTCACATGGCGAAAAAACGGTTTTTAGGACATTAACATGATATATATAAGAAACACACCATTTACCGAAAAATTAAAAAAAATTTGAACCATACGTAGGGATAGTACCCTTATATAAAAGGCTAAGAAAAATTAACAGTCATACTCTAACTCATCTACAGGGGGGCTAGGCTTGGGATCCTCATTCTTAATACCATCAGCAACCAAAGTACCCTGTATTCTAAACATGCATGACATGAGCTCGGGGAGGTTAAATTTCGTTCCATTACCCTTGTAATGCTCTCCATACTTTCTGCTGCATGCTATGCATATGATGCTTTCAAGGTCTTTTCGACTTAGGCTCAAAATATTATTCCTCCCAAGACTATAATCAATGCAAGTATCGCACCATAGAAAGTGTATGCCATGTCTGCCCATTCGGAAACTCCCTTTCCACTTATATAGTCATATGCCTCCTTGCCTATTCCAAACATGAATCCTAACAGAATCAACGGTGTCCATGCCAAGCCAAGAATACTCAGTAAGAAGCCTGCAATGAAATGCTGTGCCTTGTCATTCATCTAAGATTCTTCCACCTTAATAAGATTCCATCCACTACGCTTATAATTCACACCTTTAAAGTCAAAAACCCAGTTAAATTTCATCGCAAATCATCCATTGACAGGTTGTCTTCCATGCGGTCAATCATGTCCTCAAGCATGGTTTTGACCACGGTCTTCCTACCCTCATCCAGCCATTCCTCATGTAACAGGTTTAGAAGATCAGAGATTGCACTTGCAGCAGTCAAAGATTTTCTCCTATCATCTGAATTCCTCAAGAACATCCTCATTAATATAGGTATTGTTCCCACGGTCAGTCTTGCTTGCTTCCATGATTTTATACTCGTCCCACATGTGCAACAGGAGCAAGCCTATTCCAGCGATGGTTAGGAATCCTGTAAAAAGAAGGAAGATACCAAGTGAAAGTTTCCATTTCATACATGGTGTAGTCCGTTACGATATTTATAGCTTATCCTATTTGTACGCCATAAATTATATCTGTGACTGAACAGGCATGATTTTGTTCGCATCTTATTCGTTTTGCCTCTCTTAGCAGTTCTCTTTCCTCTGCCGCAATAGACAAAAGTCTTTCCTGTATCTTGTCAAGTCTAGTTTCTGATGATTGATCCATTGATGCAATGTGTACGCATGTCTAACATAAAAGAATTGCGTATGATTTATATATTCACTCGAGGTTCTCGTTCTTGCTGCCGCCACGCTTTAGCAAGTCCAGTTCAATCATCTTGTCTTCCAGAAGAAAGTTAAGTTTCCAAAAGGTCTTGCGACTCTGTTCTCCCATTCCCTTGTCCTCGACCTCGTCATACTTGTGATTGAACCACTTTATGATCTCTGCAAAGTCCTCAATTTGCAATTCTACCATGAAAATATTTTATTTATATACTATAAAAAGATACAACAATGTTTAAATATGTTATATGCTGTTACATAGTATGTCTGTAAGTGAGAAAAAAGAGAAAAAGGCAAAGCCTTCAATTGAGGATTCTCCATCAGACATGTCTACTTCACAAGCCGATTTGCAAAAATCGTCTCCTAGTGGAAGCCCATGTATATGCGTAGTAAAAAGAAACATAGCATGTGTATTGCATGGTGGTTAAAATTTTTAGAAATTTCATCAACGGTCTGAAAAAATCGTTTGACGGAAAGGATTATCTTAGAAACATTCCTCAGTGTGACAGATGTGGCAAGCCAAGTTTTTGCGTAACCTGCCAGTTCTGTGAGACCACGGAAGCGTATGAAAGAGAAAAAAATAAGTTATCGTAATATTATTCCAGTGCCTTACGATAGGCTTTTACAGCGGCAGTGATGTTGTCTATTGTCGTACTGACAAGCTTTGTTTGCAGTTCGACCATGTCTTTGGCTATGCCATTTGGATCTGCTTTTTTTGACACATCTCCGAAAACTTCCATCAATTCGGTTTGCAAATTGGTGAATGCATCAAAATATGCAGGTATAGTTGACGTCATATACTATGTGTTTATACATGATTATATAAATGTTTCCACAAATAAAAAAGGTGCGTTGCACCTACTCTTCCTTTTCTATTCTAAAAGAAATTGTTATTGACCTGTGACAGCCGTCAGAGGGAGGCGTTATCACGAACTGAGATATCCTGCATGCCTGTCTTATTGTCTGTCTTAGTTGGATAAACTCGTCGATTAGTTCCTCGGCAGTTATTGGATTGCCTTCGTCGTCCAGACCATCGTAAAAGGTTTCCAAGATGTCTATTGATTCCATGATATTACAATCAAACGTCCACTTATAAACCGTTCTATTTCAATAACAAAAACTATAAATAACCTGACAAAAACATTACATCATGGTAGAATTTCGTAAGTCTTTTGCAAACGCACTGACCAGACTTGGATTCATAGAAAAATCCTACACGGAAACTACCACCCGACCTAGCGTTGCACAGCCTTACATGAGTACCGACACAGGTGCAAAACTACCAATTTTCCCATTCCCACTCACCATGATCTATGAGTTGGCAGACAATATTGATGCTTTAAGAATACCTATTGAGACACTCAACCGTGAAATGTTCAAGAACGGATTCGAGGTTGTAGAGAAATGGAAGTACAAATGCAACAACTGTAGCAAGGAATTCCAATATGCACCTACCCCAGACAACCCTGACGAGCAGCCATTTGAAGCAAATGGAGACAATTCGAACAGAGCACATCCACGAAAAACAAACAAGGCTACGTCGATAAAGCATTTGGTTTGTGACACATGCGGAAGCAATGACCTGCTCAGACCAGTGCCAGAACACAGAAAGACCTTGGAAGACTTGATGAACGAGCCAGTAAATTCCAACCAGCAGACACTTGAAGATGTAGCACGTCAGTTGGAACGTGACTTTGAAATCGCAGACAACGCATATTTGCTTTTGCTTAAAAATTACAAGATAGACGATACTACTGGAAAGATAGACGATGATAAAACAATTATAAAAGAGATGCTAAGAATCGAGCCACCACAGGTGGCAATGATTGCTGACAGTGACGGAAGAATTGGCTATGACGACAAGCGAAACAAGATTTGGGTTTGCCCTAGATTTGAGCACAGGGATGCACGACTTACCACCCCAAAATGTGACAGGTGTGGAGCAGAGGCACTAAAGGCAGTTATCGAGGTTAACTCAGTTTATTCTATCGGCATTCCACAACCTAAGCGTGTCATCTATGGAGAGGGCGAGGTTATCTGGAAGGCAGGAAAGTACAAGCCAAACCTGCTTTATGGATTTTCACCTATCTATTCCGTATGGTCAAAGGCTATGTCCCTCTCACACATGGACGAGTATATCAGAAAGTACTTTGACAAGATGAGACCTCCACGAGGAATGCTGGTCATATCCTCAAGAAACTATGACACGTTCAAAAAGTCATGGGACGTACTTGAACAGAAAGCACAGGAAGATCCTTACATGATACATCCTCTCTTGGTAGAGAATGACAAGGGTGGAAAGAACCCTGCACAGTGGCTGGACTTTACTGGTTCACTCAAGGAACTTGAATTTATAGCAGTAAGACAGGAATTGAGACAGATCATAGGTGCTATCTATGGCGTACTGCCATTCTATTACGGTGAAACCCCTGCTGGATGGAGTCAGGAAGGACTACAAGTTACAATTACAAACCGTGCTGTTCTATGGGGACAGGACACATTAAAGAAGGCATTCTTTAGCAAGATTTCAAAGATGCTAAACATTGACGATTGGGAATTACAATTAAAGACTGGTGAAGAAGCAGACAAGTTGAGAGACTTGCAGACTGACGGAACTGAAATACAGAACATGATGATGCTTCAACAGATGGGCTTTGAAATTACAAGAACCCACACAGGTGAGTTCAAGGTAAGCAAGAATACTGCAATGACTCCAGAACTAATGTTTGGTGTAGGTGCAATAAACGGAAACATGAACGGTGCAGGTAAGGGAACACCAGCCCCACAAGAAAAGACACAGGCATTTGAAGGAGAACCACAAAACTCACGACCTAGTGATGTTGGTGGTACTGGACAGGGTAGCCCTACAAGTGGAAGTTCCATGAGCAAAAAGTCCGCATATCCAAAGGGAATCAATCCTTCAAACTTTCAAGTTGTAAAAAATACTTTGCAGACCGCGATCGACTTTGACTGGAAAAAGACAAAGACGGTTGACGAGTTGAGAAAGGCAACTGGCATGACGGTAAGAGATGCAAGGGACATCGTAACCAACGAATTTTCAGATATCAGGAGATGGGAGGATGAGTAAGGTATATTGCACTAAAAAGGTAAGTTTTTATGTTAAAAAGACGGATGAGGACGAGGAAGATGACTAAAACCACCACGACACTTGTCTACACCAGATGCAATCTTTGCGACAGTCCCAAAATTCATTGGAAGGACAAGGAAGACGAGAATCATCTGTGCAAAAAATGTATGGAAAGTGAAAATGACAGCGTGTTTGAGAACGGAGACTACAGTTGACCAAAAGATTTCACAAGTGCGACGAAACTTGCAAGGTAAATCACAAGCCAGTTAAAAAAATTAATACAAAAACCACGTTAAAAATGAAACCAGAGGTCGTAAACGTCTATAAACTTTCTCCAAAGACGGACAACATGATAGAAATCATTCACATCGTGGATGAAATAAACAATTCAATCGAAACAAACAAAGTTTTAGAGAAAACACTTATAACATTAAGGAAATTACAAAAAGACATTGCCTGAAAAGTTAGAAACTAACGAAAACGCAAACGACATGACAAAAAAGCTTTGGGAAAAGCACCAAGCCGATGAATTTACTGCCGTAAACAACTACAAGGAGGGCGTATGCCTTGGATGTATGAAGGTAGACCGTGCAGCGGCAACCATTGCTGACATTTGCGGTGATTGTGCTGGAAAAAAAGGTCGTGAACCTCTGCTGGCAAAGGTTTGTGACAAATATTACGGTCTTTGCTTCTTTTGCAGCAAGTACAAGTTCAACATTGAGCAGGTAAACGGCAGATTTTGCAACACATGTCACTCTAGAATTGCAAAAATTACCAAGGAATACAACAAAAAAGGTGGTTTTATGAAGACCGATCCGTTTTGGATAAGCATGCGTAAAAAGCACGGAAAGGACTGGAAACAGATAATGGGCGGCTATAGAAAGTCTAATCGGAAGTAATTTTTGTCAACGAATTTCTAAATTCTGCCCACTCAACCAAGTTGGGAACCCTAAGATTCTCCTCTATCTGTGCAAGCAGTTCGTTTGTCTTGGAAAGTTTTTCATCAATCTTTTCTAGTCTTTCCTCTACCTCTCCCAGTACAAAGTCAAACTTCATTCCTTGTCCTCCAAGATAAATATCATGCGATCGTTCTTAAAGTCATAGTATCGTTTATCGTAATCAATATTGCATTTTCCTTCACTTATTCCGAAATATCTACCCACTCTCATACTTAGCAGCGGCTTTCTCAGAAATCTTGGAAAGAACTCCAATTGATTTCTTTTCTCATTGTATCTAATTTTTCCATGAGTTACCAGCTTCTCGTCACCTTCCACGTATTCTTTTGCATTGTCCTTTCTGAAATGAACGATGCTTCTGTCCATTCTTGGCTGTTCCTTCATGTCGTTTGAATTTGTTACGACCCACAGTCTCTGTCCTTTAACATACAGGTCTATGAGAGGCATCTTATATTCAACATCATCCATATGTTCCCTGTAAACAGCCTTAAACATGCGGTCACTGTCAAATATGTATATTGATGTAGCCATGTCATATATGCAACAATACTTATTTATAAAGCCTTGTTAACGCTTTAACATGGATGAAAAATGCAAAAAGTGTAAAATAATAAAATATGGCTACACTGACGGCATTCATTCTATTTTCATATGCTTCAAATGTGGAAGATATGACGGCATAAGTGGTGGTGATGAGTCATTTATTGACCAGATAAATGAAGATCCTATGATGTTACTAGCAATGATTAAGGACAAAAAACTAAATCCAATAAGTTAATTTATATACTTTACTACATACGTATTTACATGGAAATATTGTCTGGCTTGTTTGAACCTATATTGTTAACCGTATTGATAGCAACAGGTGGGGGTATATTTGGCTTCTTTAGACGAATCAGTTCAACACAGAAGAAACTGTGCAACGACATAACAAAATTACAAAAAACCATAGTCATTCTGGCAAAAGCAGTTGACAGACAGACAAACAGGTCACATCCTGACAGTAACAGTGATTTAGATGATTTGGTCAAAGAACTATTGGAATAGGCGTAATATCAACGACAAACCTTAAATAATAACATTTATGGAATGTTGAGTATGATTGATCCATTGTTAATCGCAACACTCTCCGTAATTGGAGGAGCAATCTTGAATACGTTTAGAGGATTTTTAGGATCTTCTGAATCTACATACGACATCAAAAAATTCTTTGGTGCTCTTATTGTAGCAGTATTTGCAGGTATTGCAGTTGCACAAACCTTGAGTCTAGCAGGTCTAGGAATCGTAGAAACCGTATTAATCGGTCTGTCTGTCGGTTTCTCAGTAGATTACGCTGTCTCAAAAGCCAAGAAACCTCAGTAAGCACTTTTTTAAAACCTTACTTTTTCCCTCTTTTTATCTAAAAAACTTTATAAGTAATGCAAATGTCCATATTTATATATGGTAAGCGAACATTTTTTTAACGAATTCATTACGAAAGATCTGCATCCAATAGGAGGAGATCAACGATTCTTTGAAGGTTATCTTACTGTTCAGGTTAAAGACAAGCAGGGAGAGATTACCATTGTTGACGAACTAATCAAGGTTCTTCCGATTTGGATGGACAGGGGAGCACCAATCAGTGACACTCACAGTAACAGAATTATAGGAAAAGGTATCAGTTATGCTAAAGTAGATTACAAAACTAAAGATGGTGGCACATTGCCAGCAATTAAGATTACAGGTAAAATACACAAAGATTACCATTTAGACAATGAAATTTGGGATAAAATCAAGAGTGGAGAGTACAAAGGACTTTCATTTGGTGGGGCTACAAAGGCAAATAGAACACCAAAAATATTAAAAGATGGAAGTGTAGCATATGAATTAAAGTCATTAGAGCACTATGAGGTCGCTGTTTGCAAAGATCCAGCAGTCCCATTAGCTCTAATTACTGATTATAATCCACTCGCAAAAGCCATGACTGACAACATTGAAGTTAGGGAAGACGGTAAAATGGTAATTAAATGTGATAAATTTGGATGTACAGTTGATAAATCTGAAGACTTTTCAAACGCAGACGGTGACAGACCTAATACGTATAACAATGATTCTGAAAAATCATCAAACAGGGAATCAAGCCCAGTAGATGACGATGATGATGCTAATATTGAAAAAGAAAAAGAAGAGGAAGAAGAAGTTAAAAAAGCAAAAGGAGATTATTGTCCTAACTGTGGAAAACATAAAAAACTTGGTGTTGCAGATAATGGAAGGGACATGGGTGATATGACATCTTTGGGAGGAGCCTGTCCTAATTGTGGTGATGGTTTTAAAGATCCAAGAAAAGAAGAAGATGTAACAAAAGATGCAAATTTACACTATGGTGGTGTAAGACACAGTGGAAAAGAATATAATAATGGTGCAGAATCAGCACAGGTTACAGAAGTAAAAGAGGAAGAGTCTACTAAAAAATCTGGCATTCAAACAGAAGAAGGTAATAATCAACTAGGTGGACAAGGTGTTCCAAAAGAGAAAGAAGATGATGATAAAAAGGATAAAGATAGCGAAAACTATATAAACTCGGGAAAGGAAGAATCTGATAAGGATATGGACAAAGATACTTCCACAAATTCAAAAACTGAAGAAGAGAAATCTTCCGAAGAAGAAGAAAAGAAAGACAACGAAGTAGAAAAATCTGATTTCCAAGAAGCAATCAAATCCAACATCAGTACACTAACTGACGTTATAAAGTCACTCGCAGAAACTCAAAAAGACGTTAGTTCTACACTAGTAGGTATTGATGACAGATTGAAAGCATTGGAAACCCCAACCGACTTACCGTTGAAACCAAGTGTTTCAGCAACCGAAGACGTTGGTGCAAAGGTTACTGTCCCAGATACATACCAATCTAATTCTGTGCAAGCAGGACTAGACGACGATAAATCTGGTGAAGATAAACCAAAATCAGACCCTAGTGGACTGAAAATGCAAGAGAAATCTAATTTCGACT
>Ga0209360_1000503_pt1 | contig 31607 bp, 47 predicted proteins | sample SaaInlV_130m_DNA_3_FD_184651 | JGI IMG/M metagenome (GOLD analysis project Ga0209360, IMG submission 184651) | Marine microbial communities from expanding oxygen minimum zones in the Saanich Inlet - SI037_S3LV_130m_DNA (SPAdes) (version 2) | ecosystem: Environmental > Aquatic > Marine >... | reverse complement strand
TTGTTAGAACTTCATCCATTTTTTTGGAAAATTCTTCATAAATTTTTTCAAGATCTTTTAACGACATATTTATTCCTAAAAGTTTCATGGTTTTATTCCATGATTCAATGTATTTTTTATCATCAAACCCAGTTCCAAGGGTTTCAGCTAAGGAATTAATCCCTTCTGTTTTACCTAGTGCATAAATTGCAATTTCTCTGTTTGTTAGCATGATTCAATCATTTTTCTGTTAAATAATAATGCAATTCAGTATAACATTCTACACAATACTCTTCAAAATCTGTATGATCACAGTCATACACTTTGTTAACATCATTTTCACATTTTGCACAAGTGGGCATGATATTTCCAATTAGGATTTTGCTATTTTGATGCCACCTAAAGCTAATTGAATTGCTGCTGGAACAAACATCATTGCCATGGATGCCATAGGATCTTTGTCTGAAGATTCAGCAGCAGGGGCAGGATTTACTAAAACCACAATTCCGCCAATAATAATTAAAATGCCTGAGATGATTATCATGATGCCTAATCCTTTTGACGGCTCTTTTCTAGCGATGAAAAATGCAATTATTGGCAATATTAATGCCGGTCCACCAAGACCCATTCCTCTTTGCATGTGGTCTAGTGGTAAAAATCCATGATCACTATCTGAAGACATTGCAACTGCTACATCTGCAGCATAAAGCACAAGCAAGCCTATTGCAATTCCAGAAAGGATTAAGGAAGCAGTTAATGCCATGTATCATTTTTCTTATTCATAACTAATAAACCTAATCAGATAGATTGTACTGATGCTATCTCTTTGAAGGTCTCAAGTTTTTTAATTAATTGATCAATGGATTCACCACCATTTCCAACCAAATTAAAATGACCTAGCTTTCTCATGGGTTTTGAAATTTTTTTACCATACATTTTCAAAAATACATTCTCTTCAGTAATCTCAAGAGACTTGTATTCTCCTTCAAATTCTTTTGAACCGAGTATATTGTACATGATAGTGTTGTGAATTAATTTTGTACTTCCCAAATCTAATCCCAAAATTGCTCTTAGATGCTGTTCAAATTGGGATGTTTCACTTGATTGTAATGTGTGATGCCCTGAATTATGAACTCTTGGTGCTATTTCATTAATTACAATTTCATCATCTTGAGTGACAAACATCTCAATTCCAAAAACTCCCGCTCCTTTAAGAACATCCATGGTAATATTTGCAATATTTTCAGCATTTTTTGTTATTTTTTCTGATACTCTAGCTGGCGCAATTGTTTCACGTAGAATATTTTCCTGATGAATGTTTTCCACAAGAGGGTATGTTTTGATTTGGCCCTTAGTATTTCGTGATGCAATTACAGACACCTCCATTTTAAATGGCACATATTTTTCTAACAATAATTCCTGTCCTTTAAAATAATCATATGCAGTTTGAATTTCATTTTCTGAATTGATTTTAAAATTCCCGCGCCCATCATATGCATCTCGCCTGGCTTTCAATAATGCAGGATATCCGAATTTTTTTAACCCTTCTTGTACTTCTTCAATATTTTTTATCTCCATAAAATCAGGAACAGGTATGTTATTTTTTAATAGAAATGACTTTTGTAGAAATTTGTCTTGAATGATACTGAGGGTCTCAGGGGATGGATTGATTTCGGTATTTTTTTCCACAGATTTTAAGACTTCACTATCTCCTGACTCAATTTCATATGTAATAATATCTGATTTATCTGCTAAGCTAATTATTGCATTTTTATCTTTAAAATCTGCCAATATTTGCTCTGCCCCTACTTGTGCTGCAGGACAGTTTTCTACAGGATCAATGACTATGACTTTTGATATGTATTCGGGCATTCTCTTTGCAGCTTCTGTAATCATCATTCCTAGTTGACCCCCACCAATAATGCCTAAAATCTTGGCCATACAAAAATAACAATAATCGATTAAAAATATCTAATGCTGATCATAACTTTGAAATTCTATTTTTTAATAGTTATTGTTAATTACTTACAGGTATTTTGTAATTATATGGCGTATTCAAAAAAACCGTTAATTGGAATTATAATGGGATCTAGTTCAGATAGTAGAATTATGCAAGATGCAGCTAAAATTTTAGATGAATTTGAAATTAAACATGAGGATCAAATCATATCTGCACATAGAACCCCTGCTAGATTGACAGAATATGCACAACATGCAGAAAAAATGGGATTTAAACTAATTATTGCAGGAGCTGGGGGTGCAGCTCATTTACCGGGAATGATTGCATCACATACATCCATTCCCGTAATCGGTGTACCAATACTGGTGTATAATGACAAACATCCAAAAAAGACAGATGCATCAAAATTTTCTGCGTTTGGGGGATTGGATTCATTATTGTCAATTACAGAAATGCCATCAGGTTCCCCTGTTGTATCTGTGGGTGTGAATAAAGCTGGAAATGCGGGAATCTATGCAATCAAAATACTTGCAAATGAGTTCTCAGATTTAAAAAAGAAATTAAAACAACATAAATCTAATCAACATAATTCAGTTCTAAAAGAATCCAATCAATTAAAGAAAGTAGGCCTTTCAAAATTTGCTGAAAAAAAATTCAAGTAATTATGTCAATAAAGTAAATTGGATATTTTTCTTCTTTAATACTTCTATCAACTGATCAGATTGTTCTTTTCCTTGCGTTTCAAGACTTAGAGTCACAGTTACAAATCCTGCATCTACTTTAGAACTTAATCTATCGTGAACAACTTCTACGATATTTGCATTTACTAAAGCAATTTCATCTACAATTTCTTTGAAAATACCTGGTCTGTCGGGCAATTCCATAGATAATACAAGTAACCTACCCATTGCTGCAAGTCCTTTATCTACAATTTGACCTAAAAGATACATGTCAATATTTCCTCCAGCTAGTACAGCCACCACTTTCTTACCTGGTGATGGTTTTTTTGAAATCAAATATGCTAAACTTGCAGCTCCTGCAGGTTCTACTACAAACTTCATTCGCTCCATAAGCAAAAACATCGCCTTTGTTATTTCAGTATCATCTACAAGAACTATCTCATCTATCAATTCTTTAATTATGTCAAATGTTAATTTTCCCGGCATTTTTACTGAGATACCGTCTGCAATTGTTTTATCGCCCCCGCTTTCAATCAAAGAACCATGTTTAACTGATTCATACATGGATGGAAATGAGTTTGATTGAACTCCAACAATTTTGATATTTGGATTTTTTTCTTTTATTGCAATTAAGGTTCCAGCAGCTAATCCTCCACCGCCAATTGGAAGGTACACTTCATCTACATCTGGGAGTTGTTCTAGTATTTCTAATCCTATTACTCCTTGAGCAGCTATTACTTGTGGATCATCAAAAGCATGGATCATTGTTGCTCCTGTTTGTTTTGAAATTTCTTTAGCTTTAGCTGATGATTCATCATAGTTGATTCCTTCTAGTACAACTTTGGCACCATATCCTCTAGTTGCTGCTACTTTAGCGGGCGATGCATTTTTTGGCATTACAATCGTACAAGGGATTTTTTCTAATGATGATGCAAATGCTACTCCTTGCGCATGATTACCTGCAGATGCTGCAACTACACCATGTTTTTTTTCAACATCAGATAATAATTTTATTTTAAAATACGCTCCTCTTATTTTGAAGGATCCTGTTCTTTGACGAAATTCAGCTTTTAAGTAAATATCAGAATTTGTAAGATCACTGAATGTGGGAGAATGAATTAGGGGCGTCTTTTTTATGTCATCCCCTCTCATCGAATTTGCTTTTACAATTTCATCATATGTTGGGTTCATTGGAAATGTTGCTCCTAAATTGACGTATTTGACTTCTTCTATATCTTATAAAAAACACAGTGTTGAGCAGGAATACAAAATAAAATTTGGATTTTATGAAATTATTTTTTGGGAAATTTTCATAGTTTAGGCATAATTCAAGATTGTAGAAGCGCCTCTATCTCTTCCAGTCTTTTTAAAATACCTTCTTTTGTGCTATCAGATATTTTTCTAGGATCAAATAATCCCTCTCTATTGTTATTCTTGATAAATTCCAAATCTATGGTGTAAAGATACCCTTCCTCACCTGAAACTAATCTGGGATCATCAATTAATACTGAGGATGTTTGATAGGTTTCAACTAAAAATGAATCCAACTCATTAAATAATTTAGTCTTTTTTTCTGAAAGTTCTTTAAAATCAGTATCAGCTTCTTTTTCAATTTCATCATATATTGTCTCTCTTAAATCATCTTTTTCATAAAGTATCTCAAATAATTTTTGATGATCAAAATCTTTGTATCCTTTTTCTTTTAATTTATTTAAAACAAATTGATCACTATTATCAGAAAGTTCCTGTTCTTTGTTTTTTGTTAAATCTATTATTTTTGATAATTCTTTCTGACATTCAATTACACGTTGAATGGGTTTGTAAAATAACAAAACATGAAATTGTATTGAAATATGTCCAGAAATTAAATAATTCCCTTCAAGGACTTCAAATTTAATAAAAATTCTTCTTAAATCATCATTATTAGAAATAGAAACGTCTTGAACTGACCAATCTTTTAGATTACTATTAATTTTTTGAAAATAATCCGTCACTTGTTTTGGATCAAATGATTTTTGTTCAGTTACTGTTGAATCTCCCATCATAACTTTAACATCAATCATTTTTGTTAATTCCGTCAGTTTAGAAAGGAATTTTTTTTGAACTATTTCATTTTTTTCGTTTAATAATTGAATAAATTCATTGGGTGATCTTGTACCTAAACGCACAAGAAATAGCCAATTATTACTCTCCTTAAACCTTCATCAAAATCTAAATAGACAGAATTGTGATTTTAGGCATGGGTAATTCTAAATTCAAATGTGATCATTGTGATGGGGAGATTATTGAATATTTTAATGAAAAATATAGTGGACAAAGAGGAAAATGCCTTCACTGTGGAATTGATTTCCCACTAGAATAAAGAGAAAAATATGACTGAAAATACGCCTGAAACATCACCATCTCAATCAAACACAGACAATGATAATTCAAAAGGAATTGAAATGGATCCAAATGAAAGCAATGAGAAAGTAACAGATTTTGATACAATGATCTTAGAGACTCAAAAACGAGTGTGGGGTGCTTTGAAAAAAGGATATGAATATTCAGGGAGTATCGATGAATCAGATAAATTTCTAAGAAAACATGTATTTTCAAAATTAAACATGATGGTAATTTATGTGGATTTAGTAGGTTCTACAACCATGACATTAGAAATGCGTGCAGAAAAAATTGCCACCATAATTGGATCTTTTGCCCAAGAGATGGCCGCAGTAATTAGACAAAATAATGGATATGTATTAAAATTTGTAGGCGATTCTGTAATTGGATATTTTGTAGATGATGATTCTCCAACAACAATATCTGAAAATGCATTGAATTGTGCAAAATCTATGGTGTCTGTAATTCACAAAGGAATCAATCCTATCCTTAATCAATACGATTACCCCGATTTAATGGTAAAAGTTGGAATTGACTTTGGACAAAATATGGTGGTACGGTATGGCGCAGATGTACAACAATCCCATGTGGATTTAATTGGACCTGCAATGAACATTGCTGCAAAAATACAAAGCATGGCAAAACCTGATCAAATTTTAATCGGAAGTGATGTGTATGATAATTTATCTACAGACTCCCAAAAAGAATTCATCATGGTTAGGTGGAAAAAAGATGAATGGAAGTATCGTTCAAGATTAACTGGAGATATTTATCAAGTTTATGAGTTTAAAGGATAAGTAACAGAAAAATTATTTCTCTATCTAGTAAATCTGTCAGGACATTCAACATGTTCATAATGATGTTCAGTAAATTTTTCTTGAACTACATAAATTACAATTTTATGTAGATCTTTTTCTACGATGTCTTTTTTACATCTGAGACACGTCTTTTTTGATGCAACCATCATGTTTGCGATCAAAATAAGGAATCTATAAGGATCTGCGATCAGCTCAAACTACGTAAAAATGACTGAGATTTTACTAAATGGTATATCAAATGCCTAAAGCAATGCAGAAATATGGTTAAATTGTATCATTTTTCATGGATAGTCCGGTAAATAGACATTTGAGAGACCTTTATGGATTAAATCCAAACATACCACATTTAGCATTTCAATTTCCAAGACTGCCTCCAGGACTAGCACACCCTATGTTCAAAATTTATGAGAATCCTATGAAAGAACAATTTTCAGATGAGATGGATACAATGAATCAAAAATTACAAGGATTCCAACATTTGTATCAACAACATGCATCAGGATTATTAACAATGAATTCCTCAATCATCCCTCCAGGACACCCGTTATACAATAGAAAAAGTTCTGCCGAAGGACTTCAAGCAGAAAATGATAAACTGTTAAAAGAAAATACAGAATTGAAGAAAAAATTAGATAAAAAATCAAAATCAAATTAACACTAAATATTCAAACATTAGTTTAAAATTTCACCAGTAAAAATCCTTATTACTTTCAAAATTGGGTTTGGAGTATGGTAAAAACACCTGCAGACAAATGGAAAGGCATTGTAATAAAATACAGAAAACAATGTCAAGGCATTTTAAAAATTTCAAAAAACATACGTTATGCCGGGGTTATCAACATTTATGGAAGAACATTAACTGGAATTGTCAATCCCACTTTAAAGCCCCTATTGAAATCCGAACAGGTGAAAAATGAGTTTTTCATATTATCCACTTTGATGTCATTGAGAAAAGATGTCACCACCACTGTAGGAAAGTTAGAACATGTAATTTTACAGCATCAAAAAGTAACCATTGTTATTTTACAAAAAAATGATGTTACATTTTATGTTTCAATCAATAAAAAAGAAAAGAATTTGGAAAAAATAATCTTATCCATAAAAAAAATAATCTAACTATTTTTTATTTTAACAACAAATGTCATTTTGCCTGTTGTTTGTATTGTTCTGAAGGTTTTATCTCCACAGTGTTAGATGATTTAATATTGTATACAGGTTCTCCTTTTTGATCTTTTAGAGTAGTTCTAGAAATAGTTGTGACGTTTGTAAATATCTTAATTTTTGTTCCATCATCTAAATGATATTCATTAAATTCTTGTGATACTGTATCATAGTGCATATCCGATTTGTCGATGTGTTTCACCATGTCTTCTTTTGTAATGGGTGTGGTATTGGGACTGCCTTTCAAACTATTATCTGCATATATCACAGTAAGAGTTTGAGCATCTACTCTAAACGATACTTTATCGCCATCCATAACACGTTCAATTTTTTTAAGAACAGTCCTGGTTTTCAACACAGAATTATCTATTATTTGATACATATTCCAAGGTTCTTTGATTATTTCAAAATCAATAACTTTGGTATTTTCCATACTCATAACGCCAAAAAATTTCAATATGAATTTTTAAATGAAATCTATGATTTATGCTGGAGTAAATCCATGATATCCGCCAGTCTGTTGATCTTTATCATCAAAGATTGGCTCAAACAATGAAATTAGGTAATCATCCGGATCAGAAATTATGGCATTACGTCCAGAATCCTTTTCAATTATGTCTCGATGAATTTTAACTCCTTTTTCCTTTAATTCTTCAACAGCTGATTTAACATCTCCAACAAGAAAGCCTATTGTAATTCCATTATCAATAGAACTTCCACTGTGCTGAGAAGTAAGTGATGCTGGATGTAAACTCAACAAAGCACCAGAAGTACCAAGATCAACCCATGAGCGTCTCTGACTTTTTATTGGTAAACCTATAATTTCATTATAGAACTGGATTGATTTATCCAGGTCTTTTACAGCCAAAATTACATTTCCAACTTTTTTAATGTTCACAAACACACTAACAATAAGTTCTTTAAATCTATTTTTATTGAACTTCTACCATGGTTTCGGTTCGCTCTACACCCGTAATTTTTTGAATATTGTTTGCAACTTCCTTAATTTGAGACAATTCTGTTACATCGATTACGGCTACGGCATCAAATTGTCCACTAGTAGGAAATGAGTCAGACACAGATTGGATTTTTTTCAATTTTACAGATATGAGCTTCTTGGGGGATTTTACTAAAATTATTGCCCTTACCATCCTAAATCGACCTCCACTTCAATTAATGTCTCAGTAGTAACAATACCATTAATTTTTTTAAAATCAATCACCATGTGGTTAATTTCATCAATATTGCCTTGCAAAAATACACTGATATCTGCCCTTCCAGTTACAACCATGATTTGTTTTACAATTTTACGTTTTTTCTTTAATATTTCAACGACTGAATCTACTTTCCCTGGTTTTACAGTAATCAAACATAATGCACGCATATGGACTATACGTCATTGAATCGGATAAAGATTGCTAGTCTGATGCTTCTTGGGATCTTGCTTCCTCAAGATACGCCCTTCGTTCTTCATTAATTTTTTCTTGATCAATTTCTATATCATCATCAACTATCACAATTCCTCCATCACCTATTGGTTCATCTTTACTTTTTTTGGCTTTTCCTTTGGCACCCTTGGCTTTTGTGGTTTTTGATTTTGTAGTTTTAGCTTTTGGGGCTTTAGCCTTTTTTACGATTTTTTTTTCTGCCATGAATATTGAAAAAATATCCGTTAGACTTCTTTTTAAAGATTATGTACAAATGAATTATTCATTGTTTATTTTAATTATAAATTTGAATCATCAAAATGACAAAAATAATCTTTGTTGATAATAGAGTGCCAGGGGCGAGATTTGAACGCGCGACAGCCCGGTCTTCAGCCGAGTGCTCTCCCAGGCTGAGCTACCCTGGCACATAAAAAAATAATTTAGTTGAGGCATTAAAGTTTATCATTTTAGATCTTCCAAGGGATGTCCTCTTTGTTATTTCTCTTATTGACCAAACGGCCCAATACAAAAAATAAATCAGATAATCTATTGAGGTATTTGATGCAATTTGAGTTAATTTCATCTTTTTCTGTTAGCTGAACTACTTGAATTTCTGCTCGTCTCACAACAGTTCTAGCATAATGTAATTGTGATGCTGCCAACATGCCTCCAGGTAAGATAAAATTTGTTAATGAAGGTAATTCTGACTCAAATTCATCTATACATTTTTCTAACTTTTCAATCATTTCTAAAGAAACCCTGTTTTTTAGATCATTAAGGTTGGGGTTGGATAGATCAGCACCAACTAAAAATAAATCATTTTGAATTTCAGTTAATATTTCTGAGACATCATCATCTAATGAATTTGTTAAAATCATTCCCAATACGGCATTTGCCTCATCAACTGTACCATATGCTATGATTCGTGGATGTGATTTTGAAATCCTGTAATTTCCCTGCAAGCCCGTATTTCCATCATCTCCAGTTTTTGTATGGATTTTCATTAATTTTTAATTATGATGATCAACTATTATGTTGTTCGAAAATAAAAGAACCTGAAAATTCATTAATAGAGAATTCAAGTATAACAATAACAAAATGACAGTGGATTTTTTTAAATCAGCAATAAATCTAAAAAAAATTTCAAGGCAAGGGTGGATAAATGAATTAAACATAGATAAATCAGAATCAGTTGCAGACCATTCATTTATGATGACGGTGATGAGCATGGTGATTTCAGATTTAACAAATCAAAACTCTGAAAAAATTATGAAGATGGCATTGTTACATGATTTAGCTGAATCAAAAATAGGGGATTATGTACCTGGACAAATAGACAAAGAAGAAAAAATAAGATTAGAAAATAATGCATTTATGGAAATTGTTGATAAACTACCAAATAAAATTAAAACAGAATACCTGCAATTATGGAAAGAATATCAGGAAAATATTTCTGAAGAATCAAAAATGATACATCAAATTGATAAATTGGAAATGTCATTACAAGCAAAAACATATCAAAAAGAAGGGCATCCAATCGAAAAATTGGGGACATTTTTTAATTCTGCAAAAAATGATATTTCTAATCCTGCATTAAAAAAAATATTTTTAGAAATAGTTGGAGGGAAGAATTAATGTCTGAAAGAACCAAAAATGAGTTAATTGAAGCACAAAAACAAGTTATAGGCATTTTATTTGAAGTGGTAAAAAGATTACAAACAAACAATGATCTAGATGAAGAGTATTTTCAAATAATCAATGAGAAAGGAAAAAGGGGCAGAATGGATGAGATTCAAATTGAACGAGAAGAAAATGCAAAAATCGTAGGTCGATTATTAGAGCAATTAGAAATTTAGTTACCACAACTACAATCATCATCAGATAAAATCCTCAAATGAGCTGTTTGTTGATATTTATCTTGAATGTAATTTGAAAGATTTGTTATTCTTACTCTTGCTTCTCTTGTTTTCCAATGACCTTCATTTTCAAACCAAAATTCAATTTCATCCATATCATATCTTTCACCTTTTTCAACAAGATCTTTAAAAATTAATTTAATTTCATCAATTTCAGATTCAGAAAGTTTTGATTTATCCTCAACCATAGTAGTGATCTCATTTAATTTTATTATCACATTATTTGTAAGAGGCATAAATTGCAATAGGTTTGAATTCTATAACTATCTTTTGTGGCGATATTGTTTTTATAACAATCAGATAATTTGGAGTTATGCAATACTTTCAGGCATTAAAGTTGGGTCAAAAAAGAGTTGCAACTGCAAGAGAATACCTCAATGCATTAACAGGGGACAAGGCCATGCCGGCATTAGCATTAGTAGATACAAAATCAAATGTTTGGGAACCTGTAGGGGAGGAGAACCTATATGCATTTGTAGATGAATCTGCAGGGTTTATTCTAACTGATAATAGCGGGTATATTCTAGCATTAGTAGATAAATCAGGTTCTTCAAAAACAATAGTTCAAGGAGTAACCAAAGAACAAAAAGAAAAGTTAGAAAAAATATTTGCCAGTGACAATATTTCAAAATTTGAGGGCAAAGTTATACTTCCAGTGTAATGTTGGATCTCAATAAAAAACGTAAACCTTTAGTTATCATAATGTAAAGACTAGTAAAATGGGCAAATTTTCTCAAGAGATCGAAGTTAGCGGTCACCTGATTGACTCTTCAATTTTAACAAAAATATTTGATAAAATAATGGATTTGCAAGGCGAATTTCAAGTACAAGAAATCGACATTGGTAAAAAGAAAAAAGATCAGTCCTATGCTAGATTACTCATAAATGGAAATGATCAAAAACACCTAGATAATATTTTAGAGACAATTTACCGTGAAGGGGCAACATCTAAAATTCAAAAAGAAATAACATTAAAAAAATCACCAAAAAATTATGTTATGCCTGATAATTTTTACAGTACAACAAATAACCATACACAAGTTTTTCATAAAAAGAAATGGATTCAAGTTGAACATATGATGATGGACAAATGCATAGTAGTTAAAGGAAATAAAGCATTTTGTGTCCCTGTAAGGGATGTATCTAAAGGCGATTCCATCATTGTTGGGGAAAATGGAATAAAAATTTCGCCACCTGAACGTCCAAGAGAAGGAGTGAATGTGTTTGAATTTATGGGGAGTTCTAGTTCTAGTGAACGACCAACTCAACATATTGCAAAAAAGGTTGCAGAGGATATTTACAATACTAAAAAGAAAGGAGGAAAAATTGTAATTGTTGGGGGTCCAGCAATTGTTCATACTGGTGCATCAGATGCAGTATCTGAATTAATCCAATCAGGGTATATTGATGGAATATTGGCAGGTAATGCTCTTGCTGTTCACGATATAGAATATGCCACACTTGGAACGTCTCTTGGAATGAATGTCAAGGATGCCACTTTGGCATATCATGGACACAGAAATCACATGGATGCAATTAATTCAGTTTTCAAAGCAGGATCTATTGCAAATATGGTGAAAACCAAAAAATTGACAAAAGGAATAATGTACGAGTGTGTAAAAAATAAAATCCCATTCGTATTGGCAGGATCCATCAGAGATGATGGTCCACTACCAGACGTGATAACAGATATTTCACAAGCCCAAAGAGAATACAAAAAAGTCCTAAAGGGGGCAAGCATGGTAATCATGATTTCAACTATGCTCCACTCAATTGCTACAGGAAACATGCTTCCTGCAAATGTCAAAGTCATAGTTGTAGACATCAATCAACCAACAGTTACCAAGCTTATGGATAGAGGGACATGGCAAGCGTTGGGAATCGTATCTGATGTGGGGGCATTTTTACCAATGGTAGTGCAGCAAATCAAGAAGAAAAAATAATCAGGGCATTGAATATTATTTTTTAGACAAATTCCAATTGGATTCAAATAATAATTTCATAGAATAAACTAACGCCTGTGAATCAGTCCACATGGCAAAGGATTCATTTGGATTACTGGCATTTTTTGTAAAAAATAATAACTCTGAATTATCTTTTAATACATAACATAAATTATCTTGAACATCCTCACTCAATGATTTTATATTTTTTCTTTCCAATTCATCAAATATGTATGATGTTTTAGAAGTACATGAACTAAGAATTCTAAATTTTTGTTTTGATTTTTTAAAAGATTCTAGGAAATCAGAGTGATGTAATTTTAAAAAATCTTGTTCGCTGCCAAGTAACAGCAATTCATCAGAATACCCATCAAACATACTGGTAAGTTTTGAACGTATTTTATTTTCACCTTTGATCATCTGAAATTTTTCATCATCAGATTTTGATTCTTTATTAAAAGTTGGAATTGTTTCCCATATTTTAGAGAGTTCCGTCTCCATTTGTTCAAGGGATTTTACTCGTTCTTTTTCAGAATTTACTAAAAGCCATATTGCTTTATTCAAAGGTAATGCAGTGAATTGAATCGGATGCTGAAACGTTGCAGATACAATTCCTTTGTTTTGAAGAACAGACAGTAAATGATATGTTTCTGTTCGGGGCAGTTTTAGTGCCTTGCACACTTCTGGAGCAGTCTTTGTGCCGTATTTTCCCAAATATATGAAAATTTTAGATTGATTTGGAGTAAATCCATATTTTGATAATTGCTGTTGAACTTGTTCTAGTGAAGTTTTATGCTTATCTAGAAACGAACCTGATTTTACATCAAATAGAGACATGGATTTTTCATTCATTTTTTCGGATCTCATAATAATTTATGATGTTTTATAGGATCTGATCGTAAGTTTTTGTTGATCATATTGATCGCAATTATGATCATAGAGTATGAGTTTAGGCACAATATGAAAATAATAGCATGTTAACAGTTAGTAAAAATCCAGGCAGGAATACAAAATCAAAATAATCATGCCTATTTTTTAATTATATGTGTGGATTTAGGTGGGAATTTTCAAGTTTTCTTTCATTAGCACCGACATTAATTCATCAACAGTGTCATTTTTGAGTTGTTCAAAAAACGTTTCAATCATTTGAATTCCAGATACGATTTTTGGAGCATAATTCCTTACAAATTCTACTTTTTCTGAGGATGTGTGAGGTTTCTGCTCTTTGTATTTTTCATATACTTTAGCCCCATCATAATCGACATATGCAATTCTTGCACTAAAGTCAGTTCTCTCCAAAACAAGACTATCACCACCAACTATTGCGGTATGATATGGATGAACGATTAATGATTCAGATAATTTTTGAGAGGATGTAATTTTTGCTTGTTGTAATTCTGGAGCATATGCATTAAAATCTGCAAGAAGATAAAATGTAGCTTCAGGTTTTGTTGCCTTTACTCCACTTATTGCAGTCAATGCATTATAGGTATACTCACCCATAATTTTATGAATACTTCGTGTAATCTCAAAGTATTCATCCATCTCCTGGCTTATTTCAAAACCAGGTATTGCAGCATGTTGTATTGGAGTAGACACTGCAGTATATTCAGTTGCAAGAATTTTTTTAAATTGAGCTTTAAGATCAACAGCATGTTGTGGAAATACGACATATCCTAACCTATACCCCCCTGCAGCATGTGATTTTGATAAACCATTTGTAACAAATGTTCCTTCAGGATAAATTTTTCCCATACTGACAAATTTTGAAAAATCATATGTTGTTTGTGCATAAATTTCATCGGAGATTACAGAAATATTTAACTCTCTACAGACATTAGTAATTTCTTCTAGTTCAGATTTAGTATATAGTAAACCAGTTGGATTGTGAGGATTATTTAAAATTAAAATCTTTTGTCGATCTTGTAATCTAAGTGCAAGTTTTTTCAAATCTTTTGGTGCAATTTTTCCATTTGCACGTGTTGATAACATGTGATAGTTTTTCTTTAAAAATCTAATTTGGGGGAGATATCCAAGCCATGCGGGAGTAGGTAAAATTACTGTACCATGTAGAATTTCTAATAAATTAAAGATCAGTTCTTTGGTACCTGGACCAACATAAATTCGATCCGGCGATACATCAATTCCAAAATAATGCTTGTTGTATTTCGATATAGCATTACGAAGTTCAGGAATTCCAGGTACTGCAGCATATGCACCTTTATCCACATTTTTGATTAATGCCTCTTGTATCATTTTGGGCACTGGAAAGGGGGATTGGCCAAAGGCAAACCCATAGAATCCAAATCCACATTCAGGATGAGGGCAATCGGAGTGAAATTCCTGTAAAAATGTATTTAATTTTAGATTCTCAGGCATTTCAATGTCTTCTACTTGTTGATCAACTACAAATCTCAATGAACATGGGTGTACAGTTTCCATTAAGAGATTAAAAGTGAAATATACGACATCAAAAAGTAAGATTTTCTCAACCTAATTTTGGAATTTCATCCAATACTGTAGGATTTTCAAGGGAAGATACATCTCCCAATGGCATCCCCAGTAGTTTTGATTTTAGTAATCTACGCATTATTTTACCTGTCCTAGTTTTTGGCAAATCAGTTAATTCAAAAATATATTTTGGTTTTGCTATTTTACCAATTTTTTCAGAAATATGATCAAATATTTCGGATTCGGAATTAATGTCAAATGCTTTGTCTGCAACAAAAAATACCACTATTGCCTCTCCTGTAATATCATCTGGAATTGCAATAGATGCAGCATCAGATATTTTTTTGTGAGATATTACAGTATGTTCAATTTCTGCAGTACTCATTCTATGTCCTGACACATTAATCACATCGTCTGCTCTACCCCGCATATACCAAAGGTTATTTTCATCAACATAGACATAGTCGCCGTGAAACCACACATCATCAAATCTAGACCAGTATGTTTCAACATACCTTTGATCATTGTTCAATAAACTTTTAGTCATTCCAGGCCAAGGTGATTTTATTACAAGATAACCGTTTTGATTTTTTACAGAATTTCCATCATCATCAAAAACATCCAAAGTCATTCCAGGTACTGGCATTCCAACAGTGGAGGGATTTAATTTCATTCCTGGAAATACTGATAGCATTGCACCGCCAATTTCAGTGCCTCCCGACAAATTCATTATTGGAATTTTTTTCTTACCGACTTTTTCAAATAACCACCTCCAAGAATCCTCATCAAGTGGCTCACCTGTTGTAGGGATATTTTTGATCTTGTCTAATGAAAATAATTTTAAAGGTTCAACATTATTTTTTTTAAATAATCTTACTGCAGTTGGAGATATGCCAAAAATAGTTGCTTGATAATCAGATAGCATTTTCCATATTCTATGGTTATTTGGGAAATCTAATGCACCATCATATATCACGGCACTTGCACCCATCATCAAAAGACCATAAACATTCCAAACCAGCCCTGTAATCCATCCAATATCTGCAGGCCAAAGCAATACATCATTTTCAGTGGTATCAATCAAATATGCTGCCTGATGTCCTGCAAATACTGAAAATCCCCCGTGTGTGTGAACCACACCTTTAGGATTGCCAGTAGTGCCTGAAGTGTATAAAATAAACAATGGATGTTCAGAATCCACTATCTCTGTATCACAAATGCCATTTTGAGTGGATAGCAGTCTATCAAGATGAATTATTTTTTCAGATTCAACATAACTATCAACACCCTTGTATGGGACAAGAATCACTTTTTCAATATCAGTAGTATTGATTGCCACATCCACTGCTTCTTTTTGAGATACATGTTTTCCTTTTCTAGAAAAACCATCTGAAACAATTAAAAATTTAGCGTTACAATCTCGTAATCTAATACAAAGGGATTCAGAACTATATCCAGAAAAAATTACTGTTTGAATTGCACCAATTTTAGCAGCTGCAAGAATAGATATGATTGCGTCTTGTATCATGGGCAAATATATTGCAATTACATCCCCTTTTTTCACCCCAAGAGATTTTAATGCATTGGCAAATTTTGAAACCTTTGTATCTAATTCAGAGTAAGTGATTTGGGATTTCATACCATCCTCAGATTCAAAATGATATGCAATTTTTTTAGGATTAGTCTTTGAAAATTTCTCAACTGATGATTTGTAGATGTTTGTCTTGCCTTGAATAAACCACTTTGACCAAGCTATTCCATTAGAAGTGTCCAGTATTTTCTCATAAGGTGAATCCCATACTACCCCAATATCTTGTTCAACTGATTGCCAAAACCATTCAAGATTATTTTTTGATTTTTCAGATAATTCTTCTAATGATGAAATATTATGTTTTTTCATAAATTTAAAAATATTTGATTCAGAAAATTGTTTTTCAGTTGGAATAAATTCAAAATCAGACAAGATTTGATTTTTAGAAACACAGTTAATGTAAAAACATTTTTTATTTATGATATGTCGATACCAAGTCGTCGAGCGCATGCAATTGCAGCTTTTCCATAATCTTCAGTAATTCCATATTGAAGTAATTTGTCCGTCCAATCAGTGCCGATATTTGTTGTGTTTTCATGGTAATATGCCCTTAAAATTACCCCTATTTGCTCATCTAATCGCTTCCGAGTAGCCTCATTCATGCCTGCTTGAAGGATGGTAGCATCAGATGTTGCAAGGATTTTGATAAATTCAACATCTTCTAAAGAAAGATCAGGCATTAGTTATTCCAACTGTTTTTTTAATAAATCTAAAGTGAGTTTTGGATCGGCTTTACCTTTTGTTTTCTGCATTACTTTCCCAACTAGGAAATTGATTGTTTGTGGATTTGATTTTGCTTGCTCTACTGCTTGTGGTTCAGCAGCAATGATTTCTTCAATAATTTTAGAAAGTTCAGATTCATCAGAAACATTTCCAAGATCTAATTCAGAAATAATTTCTGATAAATTTTTTCCTGTTTTAACAATTTCATATAATGCATTTTTAGCAGAATTCCTAGATATTTTGCCCGATTGTATTGAGTCAGCTAGATCTTTTAGATGTACTGAAGTGATTTTTGACTCTTCACGTTTTTCTCTAGTATCAACTAATCCCATTAAATCAGTAGTGATTATATTTGCAATTTCTTTGGCATTTGATTCATCATGGGATTCATCAAACAGATCAGAATAAAATTTGTCAGAAGACAATACATCTGCAACTTGTATTGGAATATTATATTTGGAGACGTATCTTTCTTTTTTAGATGTTATACTTTCGGGCATTTCTGATTTTAGTTTATTTTGTATTTCAGAATCAATTGTAATCCATGGAATGTCACCTTCTAGAAAATATCTATAATCTAATTCTTCTTCTTTGGAACGTGATGAGATTGTAATTTTTCGTTTATCATCCCAATGACGGGTTTCTTGAACAATCCCTATATCTCTGGAATGCAAACTATTTTGTCTAGTAATTTCAAAATGTACAGCTTTTTCTAAATCATGAAAAGAGCCGATATTTTTTACTTCAACTTTTTTCCCTCCTTCAATAGACACATTAGCATCTGCTCTCATTGCACCTTCCAATCCAGGATCAGATACACCTAGATTTTCTAATAGATCAGATAAAATATTTAAAAATAATCTAACTTGTTTTGGGCTCTCAAAATCAGGCTCAGTAACAATTTCAACTAAAGGAGTGCCTGCACGATTGTAATCTACGAGTGTGATTTGATTTTTTGAAGAACTCCCCTCGTAAATCAATCTTCCAGGATCCTCCTCTAATTGAATTCGAGTAATGTTAATTTTTTTATCATCAACCATTATTGAACCAGAACCGCCAACGCTGGTATCACCATAAATATTGAGTTGTGTGATCTGAAAGTTTTTTGGTAGATCAGGATAAAAATAATTTTTTCTAAAAAATGCTATTTTTTCAGGGGTTGTACAGTTAAGGGCCATTGCAATTAATGTTGCTTTTTTAACAGCATCTTGATTTAACCTAGGTAAACTTCCAGGCAACCCCATACATACAGGGCAAATGTTTTCATTGATTTCAAATCCTCTATAATTTGCCTTACATGAACAAAACAATTTACTCTTAAGATTTGTCAATTGACAATGAATCTCCAAACCTATTTTTGTCAAATTGGAACCTCTGGCAATTTTACAGTTTGTTCTAAAGCATATGCAGCTTGCAGCAATAATTTGTCTTGATTAGAATTTGCAAACAATTGTATTCCTATAGGCAATCCATTTGAAATTGCGTATGGAATTGAAACTGCAGGTTTTCCAGTGAGATTTGCTGTAACTGTATTGATGTCTATTAAAAACAAAGATACCGGATCATTAATTTTTTCACCAATTTTAAATGGGAGGATTGGAACAGTTGGGGCAATTAGAAGATCAAATTTCTTAAATGCTTCATTAATTTCTTTTGTAAGTTTACTTTTTACTTTCATTGCTTTAAGAAAATATTTGCCAGCATGTCCTGCAGATGGAACAAAACCTCCAATTATCATTCTTCTTGTAACTTCTGGACCAAATTTTTGTCGTGCCTTAGAAATGTATGAATTAAATTCGTAACCTTCTACGGGAAACTCGTATCCATATCTTAAATTATCATATCTTGCCAGATTACTGCCTGCTTCTGTAGCAGTAATTGTGTAATATGACGCAACAGAATATTTTATCATGTCAATGGATATTTCCTCACATGTTGCACCCAATGATTCCAATTTTGAAATGGCATCTTTTGTAGCTGATAATACAGAAGGATCAACACCATCCCCTATCATTTCTGTAATTATGCCTATTTTCTTACCTTCAATTCCAGAATCAATACCTGAAAGATAATCTTCATTTTTGTTATCAATTGTGGTATTATCATTAGTATCTAAACCAGAAATAAGATTTAACATGAATGCAGAGTCCTTTACGGTTCTAGTCAAAGGACCAATCTGTTCAATACTGTTAGCATACGAAATTAGACCATATCTACTAATCAAACCGTATGTTGGTTTGTATCCCACCACAGAACAAAAACTGGCAGGGTTTCTAACAGAACCCCCAGTATCTGAACCTAATGATGCCACACATTCAAAAGCACTAACAGATACAGCACTGCCTCCAGAAGAGCCACCAGGAACATATTCAGTATTCCAAGGATTTTTACTTGGGCCAAATGCACTAAATTCAGTAGATAACCCCATAGCAAATTCATCCAAGTTGGCTTTTCCAACAAATATTGCATCTTGTTGTTTTAGTTTTGTAATGACTGTAGCATCATAGGGTGCAACAAAATGTTCAAGCATTTTAGATGCACATGTAGTTAGGTTATCTTTGATACATAGGTTATCCTTAATTGAGATAGGCATTCCAAAACATGCGCCAACTTTATCTCCAGATTTAATTTTTTTATCAATTAATCTTGCTTGTTCAATTGCTTTTTCATTTACAGATAAAAATGCATGAAGTTTATCATCAACTGTTTGGATGTGTTCTAAAGTTTTTGAAACAAAATCTTCTGCAGATATATTCCCATTTTGTACTTCTTGCACATATTCTAAAGCAGATATTTTGAGGTTCATTAAGACATCTTTGGTGCTCTAACATAGGTTCCTTTGTAATTGTTTAATTTTTCAATTAGTTTTTCATCAAATGGGACATATTCGTCTTCTCTTAAATTAGATATTGGGATTTCTTGCATTGAAATTTCTTCAGATTCCACACCTGCAGAATCTAAAATATCAAAATAATTAATCATTGCTTGTACTTTGTCTATGTATTCAGCATGATCATCAACATCTATTTTCATGAGTTTTGAAACATGTGTTATTTCTTCTTCTGTTACCATTTTACCTCACCTAGAATATCAGGTAGTCAATGCTTTGCATAATTTCTTTCATATTTAGCATAATTACCTCATTTTGTGCCTGAAAATCATCATAAAATTGCGTCATTTTTATCATAAATGAATAATTGATTTCTTTGATATAATGCTAATGATTGAAAAAAGAGAAAAGTGTGGAACACGAAACAGATGAATCTAAAGGCAAATCATGAGAAAATAACACACAGTCCAATTCTAATTGGAATTAATCAAATTTAACAGCGTTTGAGACATATTTGTATTAGAGTGCAAATCCATAAGAGCAGGTATTAAGATATGGTAAAATCATTAGGAGATTACAATATTGAAAAATCTTCATCAACAGATACAAAAAATATCCAATGGTCACGTAAAAATCCCACAGATATTGAAAAATCAAGAAAGAAGAAATCAGGAAAAGCATCTAAGAAATTATCTGCAACAAATATTATCTATACAGAAAAAATAGAGCCAAAAATTGAAAAGGTTTTCAAAATTAAAGAAGATGAAAATATTGAAAAATCAAAAACAGACGAAGCAGGTAAAATGTTTCAGAAATCATCAGTAACAAATTCCAACATCCAACAAGGATGGAAAAGAAAAGCAAGGTAATTTTAAATTAAATTTTACAATTCATCATTAAGGACATCATTAGATTTATTTTTTGATTGTCCATCTATTGTTCCTTTAATAAAAGCAAGTTCATAGGTTCTAAGCAGAACTTCTTCACCGTCCTCAGGATGAGTTTGTAGATGTTTTGCCATATTTTTAATAATTTCTTCTTTAGAAGGAATTTCAGAATTATTGCTCATTTTGATTTTTTTATTATTACACCCCTTAATTTATTCTAATGTTGTAATATTACATAAAATGTAAATTACCATCACAAAAAATATTACAACAACATATCATTCATGTTTCTCATCACATTGAAATTTATCATCAGGTCTTGCCATCATTAATTGCCATAGCTCCTCTTCTGTAAATCCTGCTTTTTTCATAGCACAGTTAAGACAATATCTCTCTTCAGAATTTTCAGGATTTTCAATAAAATTTTCTTCACCCAAAACACATACCTGACAATCATTTCCAGAACAAGTGTATTGTTCTAAATGACTCTTACAAGCACAAGTCATTTTTTGAATTTCTGATTATCTTTTTTATTAAATATTAAATCAGAATCCCCCTCCTTTTCTTTGAATTTTTCATAATCTTCTTTTGCTTTTATCATCTTTTTTCTATAATCATCTTCAAGGGTCATTTCTTTAGATCATGTGCTTTTTGACTTAAAATTATCTTTTTGTTTAAGATATACAAAAAATACCTCATAAAGAAAGGAAAAATAAGCAATAGAGTAGGGTTTTAACAATAATTTCAAAATTTATGCATTTTTTATAGAATTTTTATGATCTTCTTTTTATCTTACTATGTTAGTATCTTATCATGGTCAATCTCAAATGCATGGATTATGGGTTTGAGGGCAGTTTTTTCACCGAAGGGGAGATCGACAATGTTGTTTCAGACTATTGGGCACATATGAACAAGGAGCACGGGATCGATTATTCCAAAGAAACAATTGGAAAAACTATCAAAAAGAAATTCCCAACTCAAACCATATGAATTAATTATTATTCACATAATTTTTAATTTATATTTTTTATTTTTGATATGTTGTTTTTTACGGAGTCAGTCTATCAACGTCTCGTGGATAAAATGTGACATCTCTAATATTCTCAGTGCCGGTAAGAGCCATGATCAATCGTTCAAGACCAATTCCACAACCTGCATGAGGTGGGACACCATAATCAAATGCACCCAAATGGTAATCAAAAGAATCAATTTTCATTCCTTTGTTTTTCATTCTGTCAGCTAATTCACCTCGTTTTTCAATTCTTGTACTACCAGAAGACAATTCCAAATCACCAAACATTAAATCAAATGATTCAGAAATTTTTGGATTGGATTTACTGTCTTTAACATAAAATGGTTTTGGACCCAATGGCCAATCAGTGATAAAATAAAATCCATCCAGTCCTATTTTTTTAAGATTGGATGGGTACAAGTCATCACCCCATTCTGTTTTAGCGCCCGCTTTTTGCATTTTATCCACTAGATCATCATAAGAATACCTAGGGATTGTTTCAGGAATTGCAGGGGTGATAAGTTCAGCATTAGGATTATCTTTAACATAATCATGAACCGCTTTGACAGCTATTTTGATGATTTCCTCAATTCTATTCATTACATCGTTATAATCAACAAACGCTTCTTCAAGATCAATAGATATCGCTTCAGCTAAATGACGATTAGTTCTAGATGGCTCTGCTCTAAAAATGGGGGCTATCTCAAATACTTTTTCAAAACTCATTGTCAACTGCTCCTTGTACAATTGGGGGCTTTGAGCCAAGAAAGCTTCTTTGTTATAATAAAAAATTGGAAACAATGCAGCCCCTCCCTCAGTTGCAGTCGCAATCATTTTTGGAGTGTTTATTTCAAGAAATTTCTGATCAGTAAAATAATCCCTTATTGATTTTAAAACTAGGCTTCTGATTTTGAAAATATGTTGAAGTGCATCACGTCTAAGGTCGATTGGTCTTACTTCTAACCGGGTTTCAATATTTTTTACAGTTTTTACAGTCGGTTCAAAAGGTGGAATCTTTTCTACTTCTGAAAATACCCTCAACTCTGTTGGGATTATCTCAAATCCGCCAGGTGCTTTATCAGATGATTTTACTTTTCCAATAACGGCAATTGATGAATGGGATTTGAGAGAAGATATTTTTTCACGGATTTCATCAGAACAATCACCTTTTTTTGCAATTATTGAGATATCTCCATTTTTGTCACGAAGTGTGGCAAAGCTGATGTTCCCATGTCCTCGTATTGTCAAAACCCATCCCATGACAGTAACCTCATCCCCATCCATTGATGATGATATTTCATCAGAAAAATGAGATCTACGCAAATTCCCTAATTCGGTTTCAATCATGATTTACATTATTCCATAATTCATGGTGTAATTAATTTTTACACAAAAAAATGAATAAATTCATTAATTTTCATAATCCTTATAGCCAACAATTATTCCACATCAAAACAAGTTGAATATTTTGATATTGATTGTAATTGTATTTATGATAGGCACTGCAGTTTATGTAGGATATAATGTAACACAAAGGGCACCAGAAGAAGCGGAGGGACACAGCATTCCTATCGAATTAGAAGCATTAAATCAATATGAAACAATTCAATTATTCTCAAAACCAAATATTTTAGCAATACCGGCCTAAAATTTGATTTACATTAAATTACTACTTTATTCACATACATCATGACACTGACAACTAAAGAAAAGTTGGTAGCAGTTATTTCAAATGGGGTTGCAGTATTTTCGTTATTACAAGAAAGAGACAGTCTTCCTGAAAATACATCCATGTATGATTTTGTGTTGAAGGCCATTCCAGAAGACCTCAAATCAGAATTATCTGTGGAATTAATAGATGAGATATTTCAATACGTTTCATCTGCACATAGTTCATAAAGTACAGAACATAACTAGATGTATCATAATGACGTCTATTGCAACTCTTGGGTCTCACTGTGCTTTACAAGTTCTAAAGGGTGCAAAAGATGAGGGGTTCAAAACAATACTAGTATGTGAAAAAAAACGTGAAAAATTATATCGAAGATTTCCATTTATTGATGAATTAATCATAGTTGATTCTTTCAAAGAGGTTCTAGGTGAAAAATGTCAGTCAATTTTACGACAAAATAATGCAGTGTTAATTCCGCATGGTACATTGATTGCTCAAATGAGTTCTGAGGAAATTGAATCAATCAAAATACCGATTTTTGGAAACAAATGGATTCTGAGATGGGAATCAGATAGAGAAATGAAAGAACAACTCATGATAGAAGCAAAGCTCCCAATACCTGCACCCGTAGCCAGTCCTAAAGATATCCATAAACTCGTAATTGTAAAAAGACAGGGAGCAGCTGGAGGTAAAGGATACTTTATGGCAGCAAATGAAGAAGACTATAACACAAAAAGAGAACAATTGATATCAGAAGGAGTAATTTCAAAAGATGAAACACTGTACATACAAGAATATGCTGCAGGCGTTTTGGCTTATTTGCAATTCTTTTATTCACCATTAAAAAATGAATTAGAATTTTTTGGCGTTGATCAAAGACACGAATCAGATATCGAAGGCCTTGCTAGAATTCCATCACAACAGCAATTAAAATCAGATAAAGTTCCATCATTTAACGTGATTGGAAACAGTCCATTAGTTTTACGAGAATCACTATTAGAAGAAGTATACAACATGGGGGAGAATTTTGTAGAAGCTGCAAAGAGAATGGTGAAACCTGGGATGAATGGTCCATTTTGCATAGAAGGCGTATATGATGAAAATGCAAAATTCACGTCATTTGAATTTTCAGCAAGAATTGTTGCAGGAAGCAACATCTACATGGATGGCTCACCATACTATTCATTATTATTTAATGAATCCATGAGTATGGGGAAAAGAATTGCAAGGGAAATTAAATTAGCCACAGAGTCTAACCAATTAGAAAAAATTACAACATAAAATTAAACTTGAAAAGTATTTTTTGTTAATTATTTTTTGACTACTTCCATTCCATGTTGTGACTTGACAATGTATTTGTCTCTAATTTTGACACTCACCCAATCAATTACCAATACTGTGATCAATATGACCACCATGAACATTGCAGCTTTCCCGTATTCAAAGAATCGGATATACTGGATAACAAAAAATCCAATTCCGCCAGCGCCGACAATTCCCAAGATGCTAGTTTGACGAACATTATAATCAAACATGTAAAGCATCTGACCTAGAAGATGAGATGCAGCTTCTGGAATTACAACATAGCGGATTAGTTGAAATTTTGAAACACCGATTGAACTTACTGCATCCATAGGATCAGAATCAATAGTTTCAATGGATTCGTATTGTAATTTTGTAACAAATCCAACTGTATACATGATAATAGCTAAAACCCCTGCAAATGGGCCTAGTCCAACCATAATGACAAACAAAATAGCCCACAAAATTGAGGGGAATGTGCGTATTGTTGCCAATAGTGCCCTAATTGGAGCATAAACAAATTTGTTGTTAAGATTTCTTGCTGCAAGCATACTTAGGGGCAATGCAATTACAACACCCACTACGGTTCCAATAAATGCCATTTGAAGGGTTTCAATCATGGCCCCAAATGCAGTTGGAAGATATTTTAGATCTTCAATTAGTGATTCTAAGACAAATATTTCTTGAATAATTATTCCAAGATTAGGTACCCCCTCAGCAAATTCAATCGGATTAGCATCTACATTGTAAGATGTAATTACCAACAATGCAACAATAATTCCAATTATGATATTATTTTTTGGAGTCATCAGAATACATCTCCTTAATTTCATCCGTGGTCATATCACCGGTTTGAAAGTCAACAATATTATCGCCCTCAACACCAATCTCTAAAATTTTCTCGCCTTTACTGATAACTGCAACTCTATTTGCATACTCTAATGCCAGCTGCATATCATGATGTACCATTATAGCAGTCAGATTCATTCTCTTTTGAGCATCTGCAATTAAATCCATTATCTCACGTGCAGTTACATGATCTAACTCTGAAACAATTTCATCAGCCAACAGTATTGTAGGTTTTTGCATTAATGCTCTGGCAATAGCTACTCTTCTTTTCTCACCGCCACTAAGCATGTATGTTTTCCTGTTTTCTTTTTCAGATAACCCCACCATTTTTAGGATTTTCTTAGCTTCTTGAATTTCATTTTCAGGGAATTTTTTGAAAAAGGATTGAATTTTACCGAGTCTAGGCAATGCCCCAATGAGGATATTTTCAATTACGGTGATATTTTTTATCAGCCCCAGACTTTGAGGAATGTACCCAATTGTATGCATCATTTTTTTAAATTTTTTATTGTTCATGTTCGGACGAATATAATCAACTTTGATTGTGCCTTTGCTTGGAATCATCATGCCATTCAGTAATTTGAGTAAAGTGGATTTTCCAGAACCGGATTGGCCTACAATTGCATAATTTGTTCCCCTGTCAATAGACAAGTTAATTCCCTCTAATGCAAAATTTTTAGAATCATAAGAGGTCCAAACATCATTCATCTGGATTATTTTTTTTGTAGAAATTAAAGAAAAAGAAGGGTTTTGGGTCATCTGAATTTGTTTCATTTCTAGATTTCCGGGTATTATTTGCTCTTGTTGTGTTTATCGAGAATTAACTGATCAAGTCCAGTTAAAGCATCAATGTACGTTCCAAAATCACCAATATGCATAGTGGTAGTAGTTGGTACTAATGCCTCAGCACCATACAAATTTTTCAATATTGAGTTGTTCTCATCATAATTGAGTTTGATAAGAGCGTCAACTAGTGCATCTTTGGTAGATTCAGACATGTCTGCATTTACCATAAACACATGTGATGGTACTGGTCCAATTGTAGTAACTGGACGTAATTTTACTTGATCTTCTAATTCAAGGTATTTTTGAGGAGCGATATCTGAACCAAATGCTACATCAACATTTTCATTAATTAGTAACTGTAGTGCGGCTTTGTATCCTCCTGCAAACGTATAGCTTTCAAAGTTTTTTGCCAGTGCAGATTCCAAAGCGACAATGTCATCACCTTCAATGCTGATATCGCCTGCTGTAACTAGAGTTCCCATAGGTCTAACAAAACCAGATGAACCGGTAATGCTAGTAAATGCGACTCTTTTACCAACAGTGTCTTCTAAGGATTGAATAGAATCATTATCAGCTAAAGCCCAAACAGTTGCCTGGTAATTCACTTTACCTGCAACAAGTTCTGCCAATACAGCTTCCGCACCTGTTCTTTGATGGGTGATCCATGCAGGTCCAGTATCCATAAAGGCAGCATCAATGTGACCAAATCTCATTCCTTCAATAATGGTCTCATAGTTTGTTGGAACAACTATTTCCACATCAACTCCAAGTTCATCCTCCAATAATTTTTCTAGAGCTTGAGCTTTTGGGGTTAATTCATCAGCTTTTTCAATTGGAATAAATCCAATTGTGATTTTATCTACGTCCAAATTTTTTGATTCAGATGAAACGTTAATGATTCCATTTTCAATAAGAAATGTAATTCCATTTAGAAAAGTGGCGTCATCGACTGTGCCATCAGCCCACCATGCAGCATTAGATTTGATCCAATCAGGAACTAAACCTTCTGCTTGAACATTTTGGACAAATGGAATAGTTGCAATGCCCACTATTGCAATAGCAATAATAGACATCAGAATTATTTGTCGTTTCATGATTTTCTAAAAATTTTAGGATAAGCTAATTATTTAAAGCAAGTTTTCATTCCTGATTTTCATTCTAACTCTATAGAATGGGAATATCAAAACTAAAGATCATGTTTTACAGCAAGGTTATTTGGATGTAAACTCAAGCTAGGCTCCAAACTTTCCAAAGTGATTTCCACCTTGCCAATTCTACTTCTATACTGTTTAATTTTTTTTCCTTCTGTGGAAATAACATATCGTTCCACTTCAACAAGTGCAAGATCCTCTAAAACAGACAATGTTTTGTAAACAGTAGATATGGATATTTTTAATTCATCCGCAATTTGAGTTGCATCTTTTGATTCTGTTTTTATTGAAAATAGCACAGTTCTAGTACATACGTTACTAAGGGATTCAATAATTTTTTGAGTTATGTCAAATTCAGATAATTGAATTATGTTTGGATTTACCATAGAATCACTTGTTAGGGATCAAGATCAAAGTTGGTTCAGGTTTTCTAATTGAAATGTCGGCTTTACTGATTCTACTTCTATACACCTTGTATTTTCTACCTTTGTCAGATATCATCCATTTTTCAACTTTGATCAAAGTTAATTCTTCAAGATCTGATAGTTTTTTGTATACTGAACTTAATGGGATTTTTAGTTTGTCAGAAAGATCAGCTGCTGTATGACCTTTTCTAATTATAGAAAATAGTATTGCTCGGGATTCAGAATCTGCAAGTGCTTCAATTACTTTTTGAGTTATATCATATTTTTTTAATTGAGGTAAAGTGAGCCTTCTAGACATGATAATAGTACTAGAAATATTTCTTCATTATTTAAACGAGCTTATACTAATTCTCATTCTAGAGAGTTAGAACATCTAATTAAAAGAAGGGTTTGTTTGCTGATGGGGTTTGAAACGATTCCAAAATAATCCCAATATGACGCCAACAGAAATCCAAAAAGAAGTAACGCCAAGAACAGACATTAGTCTAAATTCATTTACTAATTCCATAGGGGCAGTGATTTCATCAGGATTTTCAGGCATTACAAAGAATATTAGGGAAATGAAAATACAGTAACCAATTAATGGAATAATTTTTTTCTTCTTTTCAAATTTAGTGGATAATTTGTAAAATCCAAATACGCCAAATCCCGAAATTGCAATAAATGATAGATATAAAATTGCACGCAACACCACAGTTTCAGAATCGCCAACAGTTGGAGGATTTGCAGGATATTTCAAAAATGGAATCAAATATAGTGCAAACCACATGATTCCAGCTAAAACTAGTGTTTTTTTGACATCATTATTTCCAGGTAAAGAGTTTCTAGCAAATGCAAACACTAAGCCAAATAATGCACCGATAGAGGTACCTAAAATAACACCCGCTAAAACCTGTCCACTTTTTTGCCATACACGATATCCTTCATATTCTGCCCAGAATTGAGGAGTGTCTTCTTCTTCACCTAATGCAAACAAGTTTTGATTTTCAATTCCAATAGCTTGATCAAGATATGGTTCAACTATTGCAAAATTTACTGTGCCGTGAATAAAGCCCGCTAATGCACCTGAAATTAATACAATTACTAAAAACACAATAGTTTTCATACAACATCACCTAATGACATGGAAAACCGGCTGCATGACGCATGTCATGAGTCAATTCATGGATGTAAAGATCTGCAAATGCTTCTTCACCAATAACTAGACTAAAGATATGCCCTTGATCAAATCCTACAACAAACAATCCTGCTACAAATACTAATGCCAGTAATACTATTGCAGAAATAGGAATACTAGATTTAGAAATTTCAATCTCTTTTGATTGTGACAATAAAATTTTGATTTATTTGTATGATTTAAAGAGTTGGATGTTTTATCCAATTTATATACATCAAAAATGATGAAATATGTGCGACAGCAAGTAAAACTATTACAAAATATCGTTACAAGAAAAGGTTCAAGTAAAATACTGACTTTTAGTGCACCACATGTTTTAAAATCAATTTTTTGTTTTGCTGATCAAAAATATGTTAGTAGGGCAACTTTTTGCAAAGAAATCCATTTGGGAGAAGGCGCAGTTAAAACATTGATTTCACATTTAAAAGAATACGGGCTAGTGGATTCTATCAGAGCAGGGACTTTTCTTACAAAAAAAGGAATTAGATTTGCAAGTCAATTTTACAATGTGATGCCATCACAGGGCATCATAAAAAAATGTGAGGTTACAAAGGGGAAATACGATTATGCAGTTTTGTTAAAGAAAGATTTTGGCGCAGTCATAGGAAATGGAATGCAGCAGCGAGACTACGCTATTCTTTATGGGGCAAGTGATTCTTTAACATTGGTATTCAAAAACAAGAAATTTGTTTTTTCTGGGGAGGATATCAGTTGTTTTACAAATGAATCAGAAACCAAAGATGACTTGATAAAATTATTGAATCCTGAAGAAGGAGACATAGTCATAATTACTTCATCAGATGATAAATTCATAGCAGAAATAGCTGCAATCAATACAATACTTTGGACGTTAGGAACTAGTTGAAAATATCAAAACTCTTAATGACATGGAAAACCGGCTGCATGACGCATGTCATGAGTCAATTCATGGATGTAAAGATCTGCAAATGCTTCTTCACCAATAACTAGACTAAAGATATGCCCTTGATCAAATCCTACAACAAACAATCCTGCTACAAATACTAATGCCAATGCAATTATTGCAAGTTTTGAAACATCATTTTTGGATACAAAAATTTGTCTTGATTCGGACATCAAAATTACCATCATTTGAATATATTTAAGCTCTTGGATGAAGCAAAATATTCAAAAGATCACAAATTAGATCCACATATCAAATCTACACTTTATACTAGAAATATTGCTCATTAAGACATGACAAAATTATATCTTCTTGCAATACCAATAATTATTGGGATTATCGTAGGAGGGTCTTTAGCAACATATCCCGAAACAGAAAAAGACTCTAAAATTTTTACAGCATCCAAATTAATTGAAAATGGATCTCCAATAATGGGAGAGTCTAATGCGCCAATCACAATTTTGGAGTGGGGGGATTACCAATGTACATTTTGTTACAAGTTTCATCAAAACACACTAGATGTCATTGAAAATGATTTTATCAAAACAGGTAAAGTCAAACTAGTTTTCAAAGACTTTCCATTAAATGGTCCAGATTCCCAACTTGCAGCAGAAGCAGCATATTGTGCTGAAGATCAAGGGAAATACTGGCAATATCATGATGAACTTTACAAGAATTGGGGAGGTGAAAGGACAGGATGGGTTACAAGGGACTCACTAGATAGATTTGCAGATACAGTCAGTCTCAATTTAAAAGAATTCAACAAATGTCTTGATGATCATAAATATGAAGATAGAGTGGATATGCTCCATGAGTTTGGAAAAGAATTAGGAATTGACGCTACACCATCATTTCTCATATTCAATGATCAAAAAATTATCAAAATTAGAGGAAATCAGCCACTAGAAGTATTTCTAAAATCCTTTGACGAATTATAATTTAAAAATCAGAAGTGAATCAATTAATATTCGCATATTCAAGAAAAATTAGAAATGAATAAGAGAATAGACATAGAGAAACAAGATTCAGTTAAACTCTATAAAATTAGAAAGACACTAGAAGAATTATCTAAAAAATCAGGCAGGGGTACAGAGCTAATTACAGTATACATTCCAAAAGGAAAACAGCTTCATGAAATCATCAGCTCGTTACAACAAGAACAAGGAACAGCAGATAACATAAAGTCTGATCTTACAAGATCCCACGTAGTTGATTCCCTAGGCAAAGTTGTTCAAAGATTAAAGCTGTACAAAAAAACGCCTGAAAGGGGACTAGTGATGTTTTGTGGGGCACTGCCTTCTGAAGAAGGAGGACCATTGGGAAGCGAGGTAGTTACAGTGTGGGAAATTGATCCACCAAAAGATTTGAATCAATACCTCTACAGATGCGATGATCATTTCCATGTGGATATTTTAAAAGACATGTTAAAAGATGACAATCTTATCGGGTTTTTAGCAATTGATGCAAAAGATGCAGGTTGGGGATTATTACATGGAGATAAAATTGAAGTTTTAGGACAGACAGGTTCTGGAGTTGCAGGAAAGCACAGACAAGGTGGTCAAT
>Ga0209360_1000485_pt1 | contig 32130 bp, 28 predicted proteins | sample SaaInlV_130m_DNA_3_FD_184651 | JGI IMG/M metagenome (GOLD analysis project Ga0209360, IMG submission 184651) | Marine microbial communities from expanding oxygen minimum zones in the Saanich Inlet - SI037_S3LV_130m_DNA (SPAdes) (version 2) | ecosystem: Environmental > Aquatic > Marine >... | reverse complement strand
GTAAATATAAACTTCAAGATTAAATATTTTAAGTTTGAAGTAATTTACGACTCAGACTAAAATAACTGCAATCTGACGAAAGCTTATACACCAGCGGAACAGCGGAGAACGTCATGCGAGTCGCGTGTTTGGGGGGAGGTCCGGCAGGGCTCTACTTTGCCATTTCGATGAAGCTGCGGGACCCATCGCATGAGATGGTTGTGATTGAACGCAACCGTGCCAATGACACATTCGGCTGGGGCGTTGTCCTTTCCGACGATGCGCTCCAAAGCCTCGAGCAAAACGATCCCAAAAGCACGCAGGCAATCCGCGACCACTTTGTCTACTGGGACGATATCGCCGTAATCCATGACGGTGTTCGCACCGTGTCCGGCGGGCACGGCTTTGCCGGGATCGGGCGCAAACAGATGCTGACCCTTTTACAAAGACGTGCCCGCGAACTGGGGGTCGAACTGCGCTTTGAGACGGAGTTCGACACAGCGGCGGATTTCAAGGATGACTATGATCTCGTGGTTGCCTGTGACGGGATCAACTCGCAAACCCGTGCGAGATTCGAAAGCGAGTTCCGGCCGGATATCGACGTGCGCCTGTGCAAGTTCGTCTGGCTGGGCACGCACCAGAAGTTCGACGACGCCTTCACTTTCATCTTCGAGAAGACCGAGCATGGCTGGGTCTGGGCGCATGTCTACCAGTTCGATAACGACACCGCGACCTTCATCGTTGAATGCAGTCAGCAGGCCTGGGACAGTTGGCGGTTCGAGTCCATGTCCAAAGAGGAGGCGGTCGAGGCCTGTCGCAAAATCTTCGAGACGCATCTGGACGGGCATGAACTGATGTCCAACGCCGCCCACCTGCGTGGATCGGCCGTGTGGATGAATTTCCCGCGTGTGATCTGCGAGAAGTGGTATCACGAGAACATCGTGCTGATGGGTGATGCCGCCGCCACTGGACACTTCTCGATCGGCTCGGGCTCGCGCCTAGCCTTTGATAGCGCCATTTCACTGGCCGATTATCTGCATTCCGAATCAACCATGGAAGCGGCGTTCGAGCGCTATCAGGAGGAACGCCGGCTGGAACTGTTACGCCTGCAATCGGCGGCACGGAACTCGCTGGAATGGTTCGAGGAGGTGGAGCGCTATCTCGATCTCGACTCAGTACAGTTCAACTATTCCCTGCTGACCCGGTCCCAGAGGATTTCCCACGAGAATCTGCGCCTGCGCGATCCGGACTGGCTGAACGTTGCCGAAAAATGGTTTCAGACCGCCGCTGGAGTGGCCGACAATGAACCGGTGCGTCCGCCGATGTTCACGCCGTTCAAGCTACGCGGGATGGAACTGAAGAACCGGATTGTTGTGTCTCCGATGGCGCAATACAAGGCGGTGGATGGCAATCCGACCGACTGGCACCTGATCCACTATGGCGAGCGCGCCAAAGGCGGCGCCGGACTGATCTATACCGAGATGACCTGCGTCAGCCCGGAGGGGCGGATCACACCGGGGTGTCCGGGACTATATGCGCCCGCGCACGAAACCGCATGGAAGCGACTGACCAATTTTGTGCACGCCGAGACCGAGGCCAAGATCTGTTGCCAGATCGGCCACTCAGGCCGCAAGGGCTCGACCAATATCGGCTGGGAAGGAATGGACAAACCACTGACCGACGGCAACTGGGATCTGGTTTCAGCCTCTAAGATTCCATGGTCGGATGAGAATGCGATCCCGCACGAAGCAACCCGCGTAGAGATGGACCGGATCCGCGACCAGTTTGTGGCGGCAGCGGAAATGGCCAATCGAGCCGGGTTCGACATGATCGAACTGCATGCCGCACACGGCTACTTGATTTCATCCTTCATCTCGCCGGTATCGAACACTCGACGTGATAACTATGGTGGCAATCTGGAAAACCGCTTGCGCTACCCGCTGGAAGTGTTCCGCGCGATGCGCGCGGCCTGGCCGGAAGACAAACCGATATCGGTACGCATCTCGGCCAATGACTGGGTAGGCGAGGCCGGCGTGACGCCGCAGGAAGCGCTGGAGATTGCCTGTGCCTTCCAGGCGGGAGGGGCCGACATCATCGATGTGTCCGCCGGTCAGACCTCGACCAAGGCCGAACCGGTCTATGGCCGCATGTTCCAGACCCCTTTCTCGGACCGCATCCGCAACGAGGCGGGCATTTGCACCATGGCAGTGGGCAACATCTACGAGGCGGATCATGCCAACTCGATTCTGATGGCGGGCCGGGCCGATTTAGTGGCGGTGGGCCGCCCGCACCTGGCTGATCCGTACTGGACTTTGCACCAAGGGGCCTCCATCGGCGATCGCCTCGCGGTCTGGCCGAAACCATACGAGGCGGGTCGGGATCAGACCTGGCGCCTGGCCGACCGCGAGGCGGAAGTGGTCCGGGTATGATGCCAGATGGCAAACATGGCATCGTGACAGGCGGCGGCACGGGGGTTGGAGCGAAGATCGCTGAAACCCTGGCCCATGCCGGAACGCGGGTCACAGTGATGGGACACCGCGAGGCGCCGTTGCGCGAGGTGGCAGGGACCGTGCTGTGGCTGTGTTCGGACCAGGCCCTGTCGGTGAACGGTCAAGCGCTCAGCCTGTCAGGTGGGGAGATATGACGACGCGAAGCAAAGTCGCATATCCTGAATCGCTGTCGAAAGATCGGTTGCGGCTTTGGCTCAAGCTGCTCAAGGCATCCAGCGTGATAGAGAATGAGGTCCGCCGTCGCCTGCGCCGCGAGTTCGAAGCGACCCTGCCGCGTTTCGACGTCATGTCTGCGCTGTCGCGCTACTCCAACGGACTTAAGATGAATCAGATCTCGCAACTGCTGCGGGTATCGAATGGAAATATCACCGGGATCGTGGACCGGCTAGCCGACGAGGGGCTGGCGCTGCGGGTAGCGGTACCGGGCGATCGGCGCGCCTCGCTGGTGCGGCTGACACCCAAGGGACTGGACGAGTTTACCCGGCAGGCCGCCGCGCACGAGACCTGGATCAACGAGATGTTGGACGACCTGAATGCCAATGATGTCGATGTCATAAATGAATGTCTGGGCCGACTGGTCGAGACGCTGGAACAGGGAGAGTTTTGAGATATGAGCAACAATGTGACCCATTTCAACTGTGAAATCACCGGCGGGCTCGCCACCGTGTCGCTGGACCGGCCGGACCGCAAAAACCCACTGTCCTTCGATAGCTATGCCGAGCTGCGTGACTGGTTTCGCGACCTGCACTATGACGACTCGATCAGGGCAGTGATCTTTGCCCCCAATGGCGGCAATTTCAGTTCGGGCGGAGATGTGCATGACATCATTGGCCCGTTGACCAAGATGACTATGAAGGAGCTGTTGACCTTTACTCGCATGACCGGAGATCTGGTCAAAGCAATGATCGGCTGCGGTAAGCCGATCATTGCGGCCGTGGATGGTATCTGTGCCGGGGCCGGAGCAATCATCTCGATGGCGTCTGATTTGCGGGTGGCGACGCCGGCCACAAAGACGGCGTTCCTATTCAACCGCGTGGGTCTGGCTGGCTGCGACATGGGCGCCTGCGCGATCCTGCCCCGGATCATCGGGCAGGGTCGGGCCGCCGAACTACTTTATCTCGGGCGATCGATGAGCGCCGAAGAGGGGCTGGCCTGGGGATATTTCAATCGGGTGGTGCCAGCGGATCAGCTGCTGGCCACGGCACAGGACATGGCTGGGCGTATTGCGGCGGGGCCGAACTTCGCCAACATGATGACCAAGACCATGCTGGCGCAGGAATGGTCGATGTCACTGGAGCAGGCTATCGAGGCCGAGGCGCAGGCGCAGGCGATCTGTATGCAGGGGCAGGATTTCCACCGCGCCTATAACGCCTTTGTCGCCAAGGAGAAACCAGTGTTCGAAGGCGACTGACGCGAACACCCGCGGCATAACTGGTGGGCAGTAGAGTATTTGGATAAGAGAGCAAGCATAGGACACGTGTAACATGGCGGATCGAAGTTTTCTCAATTGGCCGTTTTTCGAAGACCGGCACCGGGAACTGGCGGCCGAGTTGCAAGCCTGGGCCGGGAAGGAACTGGGCGCAGTGGATCATTCCGATACCGACGCGACTTGCCGCCGGATCGTCACGATGCTGGGAGAGTCGGGGTTCCTGACCCACTCGGCAGTAGACCCACAGGCCGGCACAGGGCTGGACGTACGCTCGTTGTGCCTGATCCGCGAGACGCTGGCGCGGCATGATGGGCTGGCGGATTTCGCCTTTGCCATGCAGGGGCTTGGCACCGGGGCAATCTCACTTTTTGGAACCGACGCGCAAAAGGCGCAGTGGCTAACCCTAACGCGTGCGGGCAAAGCGATCTCGGCCTTTGCGCTGACCGAGCCGCAATCCGGGTCAGACGTGGCCAATTCCACCATGACCGCCACGCGGGATGGTGATGATTACCTGTTGAACGGCGAGAAGACCTGGATCTCGAATGGCGGCATCGCGGATGTCTACACGCTATTTGCCCGCACCGGCGAAGGGCCTGGAGCCAAGGGGCTGTCGGCCTTCATCACGCCGGCCGGCCTGCCCGGCTTCGAGGTAACTGAGCGGCTGGAGGTCATCGCACCGCATCCACTAGCAACGCTGCGATTCACTAATTGCCGGGTGCCGGCCAGCGCCATGCTCGGCACCCCGGGGCAAGGATTTCGCATCGCCATGTCGGTACTCGACGTGTTCCGAGCGACTGTGGCGGCGGCGGCGCTGGGCTTTGCCCGCCGGGCGCTGGACGAGGCGCTGGAACGGGTTACGACCCGACATATACAGGGGGCGCCGCTATTCGATCTGCAGATGGTGCAGGGGCATATCGCGGACATGGCGCTGGATGTGGATGCCAGCGCCCTGCTGGTCTATCGCGCGGCCTGGACCAAAGATAGCGGCGCGCCGCGAGTCACCCGAGAGGCTGCGATGGCCAAGCTTTTTGCCACCGACCAGGCGCAGCAGGTTGTCGACAAGGCCGTGCAGCTTCATGGCGGCGACGGGGTGAAATCCGGCGGGATCATCGAGAAACTCTACAGGGATATCCGCGCGCTGCGCATCTACGAAGGCGCGTCGGATGTCCAGCGTGTGGTGATCGCCCGACAAACATTGTCAGCATTTCAGGGGGAGTGACATGCTAAGACCATCAACTCACACGGACACGTTTGCGCAGGATAATCTGCCTGCCGAAGACACCTGGCCCGATCTGCTTCTGGACGGGTTCGACTACCCCGACCGACTGAACGCGGCTGTGGAGCTGACCGATAGGATGGTCGACCAGGGGTTTGGCGATCATACCGCCCTGATCGGCAACGGCCGGCGGCGTACCTACAAGGAACTGGCGGACTGGACCAACCGGCTGGCGCATGCACTGGTCGAAGACCTCGGCGTGAGGCCCGGAAACCGAGTGCTGATCCGGTCGGCCAACAACCCAGCCATGGTGGCCTGTTGGCTAGCTGCCACCAAGGCCGGTGCTGTAGTCGTGAACACCATGCCAATGCTGCGCGCGACGGACCTGACCAAATACGTCGCCAAGGCTGAGATCACCCACGCGCTGTGCGATACCCGACTGATGAGCGAGATGACTGCCTGCGCCAAGGACAGTCCGTTCCTGAACACCGTGGTCGGATTCGACGGCACTGCCAACCATGATGCAGAACTGGACCGGCTCGCGTTGGAAAAGCCGGTGACCTTCGACGCGGTCGAGACCTTCCAGGATGACGTGGCACTGATCGGTTTCACCTCAGGATCGACCGGAGAGCCCAAGGGGACGATGCATTTCCACCGTGACCTACTGATCATTGCCGATGGTTATGCACGCGAGGTGTTGGAGGTGACACCAGAGGACGTGTTTGTCGGCTCGCCCCCGCTTGCCTTTACCTTTGGTCTGGGCGGGCTGGCGATCTTTCCTCTGCGTTTTGGTGCAACGGCAACGCTACTGGAAACGGCGACGCCCCCCAACATGATCGGGATCATCGAGAAGTTCAAAGCCACAGTCTGTTTCACCGCTCCGACCGCCTATCGCGCCATGCTGGCGGCAATGAAGGAAGGAGCCGATCTATCCTCACTGCGTGCAGCAGTTTCGGCCGGTGAGACGCTGCCCGCGCCGGTTTATGACCAGTGGATCCAGCAGACCGGTAAGCCGATGCTAGACGGGATCGGTGCCACCGAGATGCTGCATATATTTGTCACAAACCGGTTCACCGATCACCGTCCGGCCTGCACCGGCAAGCCAGTCACCGGTTACGAGGCAAAGATCATAGGTGAGGACGGGCGGGACTTGCCGGCCGGTGAGGTTGGGCGTCTGATGGTGCGTGGCCCGACGGGCTGCCGCTACCTGCGCGGCGAGCGCCAGGACGAATACGTGCGTGATGGCTGGAACATCTCGGGCGATGCCTTCTCGATGGATGCAGACGGGTATTTCCACTTTGCCGCACGCAATGACGACATGATCATCTCGTCTGGTTACAACATTGCCGGTCCCGAGGTCGAGGCCGCCCTGCTGGCGCACGACGCAGTGGCCGAATGCGCGGTGATCGGCCTGCACGACGAAGCGCGCGGCGCTATCGTGCAGGCGCATGTCGTGCTGACTCAGGGGCAAGATGCATCGGATCTAATGATCAAAGCGCTGCAGGACCACGTCAAATCGACCATCGCGCCTTACAAGTACCCGCGCTCGGTGGTGTTCACCGATACTTTGCCCAAGACCGAAACCGGCAAGATCCAACGGTTCAGATTGAAGGAGCCGTCATGACCGACCGGACTTACAACCCCGGTGCACAAGGCGCCAAGATGGCCCCTCGGGACACGATGTCCTATGGCGATTATCTACATCTGGAAAACTTGCTGGCGCAGCAGCATCCCCAGTCGGGCGCCCATGATGAGATGTTGTTCGTCATCCAGCACCAGACCAGCGAGTTATGGATGAAGCTCGCCATCCACGAACTCGTGGCTGCCCGCAACGCGCTGAACTCCAGTGACATGGCGCCCATGTTCAAGATGCTGGCCCGGGTATCCCGGATCTTTGAACAGCTCAATAGCGCCTGGGACGTGCTGCGAACGATGACCCCCGCCGATTACACCAAGTTTCGCGAGGCGCTTGGCCCGTCCTCGGGGTTTCAGTCTTATCAGTACCGAATGATCGAGTATGTTCTGGGCAACCGCAACCCGAACATGCTGAAAGCGCACGAACACACGCCTAAGGTACACGAGATGCTGTCGGACGAACTGGACCGGCCGAGTTTTTACGACGACGTGATCCGGCTTCTTTTCACCACGATCGACGGGCCACAAGCGCATGTGCCTATCCCGCAGTTGCGCACTGCGCACACGTCGGTGCCTGCGGTGCAGGCTCACTGGAAGTTGGTCTATGAAAATGTCGACCGGTACTGGGCGCTATATGAACTGGGCGAGAAACTGGTGGATCTCGAAGATTACTTCCGACGCTGGCGGTTTAATCATGTCACGACAGTCGAACGGATAATCGGATTCAAGCGCGGCACCGGGGGGACCTCGGGCGTCGACTATCTGAAGCGGATGCTCAGCGTCGAGCTGTTCCCGGAACTCTGGCATCTGCGTGGGGAGTTGTGACCATGGCTCTTAGTTTGCCGCACAAAGAGTTGTTTCACCTGCCAGAAGGGGTGATCTATCTCGACGGAAACTCGCTGGGACCAATGCCCAAAGGTGCCGCTGAACGCGCCTCCGAGGTGATCCAAGATGAATGGGGGCAGGAACTCATCCGAGCCTGGAATACCGCCGACTGGATGGCCCTACCGCAAAAGGTCGGCGACCGGATCGGCAGGCTGATCGGTGCAGCCGAGGGCTCAGTGGTCACTGGCGACACGCTGTCGATCAAGGTTTACCAGGCTCTGGCGGCGGCGCTGATGATGCGGTCCGAGCGCCGGGTGATCCTGTCCGACAATGGCAACTTTCCCAGCGATCTCTACATGGCACAGGGCCTGATCGATACCATCGGTAAAGATCACGAACTGCGCACGCCCGCGCCCGAGGACGTTGCGAATGCGATCACCCACGAGGTGGCAGTTGTGATGCTGACCCATGTAGATTATCGGTCGGGTCGGATGCACGACATGGCAGAGATCACTGCGCGAGCGCATGCGGCCGGAGCCGTGATGATCTGGGATCTGGCGCATTCTGCGGGGGCAGTGGCGGTCGATCTGGCCGCCAGCAATACCGAGTTCGCCGTCGGCTGCACCTATAAGTATCTCAACGGTGGCCCTGGTGCGCCGGCGTTCATCTATGTCCGACCCGACATCGTGACTGAGGTGAAGCCGGCCCTCGCTGGATGGCTGGGCCACGACACCCCCTTCGCGATGGAACTGAACTATCGCCCTGCCATGTCGACCGAACGGCTTCGAGTCGGCACCCCTGCGATCGTGCAACTTTCGGTGCTCGACGCCGCTCTGGATGCCTGGAACCATGTGGACATGGCAGAACTGCGCGCCGCCTCGGTGGCGCTTTCCGAATGTTTTATCCGCGAGGTCGCGACGCGTTGCCCAATGCTGAAACTCGCCTCGCCGCACAACTCTGCGCAACGGGGCAGTCAGGTGTCCTTTGCTTTCGAGCATGGTTACGCCGCAATACAGGCGCTGACCGACCGGGGTGTGATCGGCGATTTCCGAGCGCCTACCATCATGCGATTCGGGTTCGCGCCGCTCTACCTGGATGAGGGGGATGTGATGCGCGCTGTGGCGATCATCGAAGAGGTGATGTCGGGCGAGTTGTGGCGTGATCCGAAGTACCAGGTGGTGTCGCGAGTCACATGACCGACGTGGCACCGGGGGCGTTACGACAGGAACGGATGAACGACATGAATACGAAAAATCACATCGAATCGGCAGAAACTTCCGGGACACTGCCGCCCTTCACCTTTTTACAAAAGGTGCAGTTCAAGCATTGTGACCCGGCTGGAATTGTCTTTTATCCCCGGTTCATCGAGATGATCAACGATGCGGTCGAGGCGATGTTCGACGAGGCACTCGGGTGGCCCTTTGAAGTTCTTCTGCGCGATGGCGGGGTGCCAACCGCCAGCATAGGTGTTGATTTCTTGACCCCGAGCCGCCACGGCGACCAGCTCGACATCGTAATCGACATCGAAAAACTGGGACTGGCAAGCATGGGGCTGGCGATAACCGCCCTGTCCGGCGGTAGTACCCGGTTTCGCGGAAGCATGACGCTGGTGTATGTCGATAGCGATGACCGACCACAACCCTGGCCCGACACCGTCCGGGCGCGGATCACTCACAATGGGAAACCGGTATGAGCTTGAAGGAAATCCACCCCGAGGACTGGACTCCGGCGCTTGGCTATGCCAACGGCATGCTGGCGCCGGACGGCACCCTTTACATTGGCGGCCAAATTGGCTGGAACGAGAACAAGGAATTCGTCGCCAAGGATTTCATCGGCCAGGTGGAGCAATCACTGCTGAACATTCGCACTGTGGTTGAAGCAGCGGGTGGTCAGGCCGCCGACATTGCCCGCCTGACATGGTATGTGAAGGACAAGGCGGAATACCTGGCACACCAGAGCGAAATCGGACAGGCCTATCGGCGTATCATGGGGCGTCACTTCCCGGCAATGTCTATGCTTGTCATCAGCGATCTTATCGAAGACCAAGCGTTGATCGAGATCGAAGCAACCGCCCATATCGGCTAGGATCACTGCCGCTCGGCATTGGTCATGCCAGGCGTGTCATACCGCCTTTGACCCGCCAAATCGGAGTCGAGAATTCAACCGCTACCGCATGGGGGGTCCTGATCAGATGAGCAGTTAGGAGCTGTTCAAATTCTTCCATATCGCCGACCGAGTAGAGTAGCAGAGCGAACAGATGTCTACCCCGCTTACTCACACATTCTTAACCCGATCACGCCACCAAAGCTTCTGGCTTGAAGCTGACGGCATCATCACTGTCGTTCCTCTTTACCGCACCAAAATTAAACAACGAAAGAGTTACATTATGATAGGAATTCATCAAAAATAAGGTAGTGGCAGCAAACGCTTCTACTCATTTTCTACAGTCCTGACCGCACTCATGGAGAGCAAATAAAGTGAATTTTCGATATGCCCAAGACTACAATGCGGGCGACGTATTTGACCTCGGGACATACGACGTTACGCGTGAAGAGATCATAGAGTTCTCGCAAAAGTACGACCCTTTCCCATTCCACATCGACGACCAGGCGGCTCAAGAAACCGTTTTTGAGGGTATCATTTCCAGCGGCTGGCTAACCGGCCTGATCTGGCTTCGACTGATGCATAACGCGTTCCTATGTTATGAGACAACCTTAGGCTCGCCGGGTCATGAAGAAATGATCTGGCCCACACCTGTGCGTCCTGGTGATCGATTGAGTGGGCAGGTCGAAATTAAAGGAAGCCGGGTATCGGCAAGCAAGCCGGAATTGGGATTTGTCCGCTACACGGCCACGTTAAGGAATCAAAAGAATGAGGACGTCTTCGTCACCACAAGCACTTTGATTGTGAAATCGTGCCCCGCGCGAGCAAAGGACAAGTAAGAATTCGCCTAGCGATGAAGACAGAAAGGTTTGCTGTTTTCGGAAGGTGTCAGGAGTGAAGCCCTCCACTCTTCATCTTGCTGTTTTTGCTGAATGGGTTTGCCAGCACAGACATATCTGGCACTGCCTTTGTACCCCTTCTCAAATTTAGCGTCAGTTCGTTGAATATAGATAAAGACAAATTGGGCATTTTTTTAATTCCCGAAGGGAGTGGCAAACCGCTGGCAGGACACTATTGCGTTTCATGCAGGCCTCCGATTTATTTGCATGCTCGAAAATATGAGTTTTACGCAATAGTCGTAGACACCCTGGACGACAATACATCTACCCGCAGGCCATTCCAGTGTGCTTAGGTATAGACTGGCGTACATTAAATCAAATTGTTATCTGAAAGTTTCAGGACTTTCCCTGTCAACGTCCAACGGAAGCGGCAATGCTTGAAGGAAAGATCGCCATCGTAGCCGGGGCCAGTCGTGGCATCGGTGCCGGCATCGCGCGTGAGTTAGCAGCGCAAGGTGCGTGCGTCATTCTGGCTGCCCGGACACTCGATAAGACGGACATCAGCGCCTGGCACAAAGGCGGTCCACTGGTGCCAGGAACACTGACAGAAAACGTCGCAAGCATATCTGAGGCAGGCGGCAGGGCTGAGGCTTACAAGATCAACCTTTCGGAACTCGATCAGATCAAACTGATGATTGCCTATGTTGCCGATAAGCATGGGCAAATCGATATTCTTGTGAACTGCGCCATGGGTTTTCCGAATGACTACAAAGGTGAAGTCTGGAACACTGACGATACCGCCTGGCAGGCGATGATGGAAATCGGTGTGCGCGGCAAATATCTGGCGACACATTTCGTATCACAGGTGATGATGCGTCAGAAAAGTGGGTTGATCGTTAACATTTCGGCCGGAGCATCCAAGGTCGAGTATTACAATCCAATGTTCCGTATGGCGATGGCAGCGGTCGATCGAATGACAGCGGCCGTCGCCCATGACTTGAAACCGCACGAGATCAGCGCTGTTTCGATCTGGCCGCGGTGGGTGCGAACCGAAAGAGTGGCAATGGCAGCAGAGGATCCAACGCTGGGTTTTGATGTGTCCAAGGCGGATCTGGCAGGATCTGATACGCCGGAATTCACCGGGCGTGGTATCGCCCACCTGGCCAGTGATCCTAATGTGCTGGCACGCTCAGGGCGCATATTCCCAATCGTTCAGCTCGCGCATGACTATGGGTTCTGTGACATCGACGGAACCTGTCCGGATCTTGACCCCTTTACGCAAAGTTGGTCGGGAAAACTCGCTGCCATTTCCGACATTCTGGATGGGTGATGTTCTAAGGCGTGGCGACGGCTACAAGTAAAGAGGAATTTCAATGGATACAGCCGCTCATCACATTGCACAGAGTGTTACAGGCGTAAGTACTCCGCGCTGGATGAACGAGGAGCACATACTGCTCGCCGACATGGTTCGCAAGTTTCTTTCGGCAGAACTTGTACCCAATGCCAATGAGTGGGCCAAGCAGGGTGTGGTACCCAAGAAATTTTGGCGGCAAGCCGGCGAACTGGGACTGCTCGGCACCTCGATACCGGAGGAATACGGCGGCTCGGGTGGTGATCACGGCTATGACTTGGTCGTGTTGCACGAGCAGGGTCGGGCCGGCGATGTCGGCTGGGGTATATCTGTGCACAGCATTGTCATACATTATGTGTTGAATTGCGGCACTGACGAGCAAAAACAACGTTGGCTGCCGAAACTCTCGAGCGGCGAACTCATCGGCGCTATTGCAATGTCCGAGCCTGGCACGGGCTCCGATCTGCAAGGGATTCGTACAACGGCTACTTTGGATGGCGACGAATACATCATAAACGGCTCGAAAACGTTTGTTACCAACGGCCAGAACGCAAATCTTGTCGTCGTCGCTACCAAGACGGATCCCGCACTGGGTGCCAAAGGTATATCTCTGGTTGTCGTTGAGACCGACGGAGCTGAGGGTTTTCGGCGCGGCCAGACTCTTGAGAAAATCGGCATGAAGGCTCAGGACACATCGGAGTTGTTCTTCGACAACCTTCGGTTGCCCGCCGCAAACCTACTGGGCGGCACGGCAGGTCAGGGTTTTTATCAACTAATGCAGGAGTTAGGCTTCGAGCGCTTAGCCATAAGTGTAACGGCACTGGGGTGCAGCGAACTGGCGTTGAGCGAGACCATCCGCTACGCGGGTGAACGAAAGGCTTTTGGCAAATCACTGATGGAATTTCAGAATACTCGGTTTAAACTCGCCGAGTGCAAGACCAAACTTGAAGCGATGCGGGCGTTCCTCAATGATGCGATTGAGAATCTTCTGGCAGGTCACCTGGAACCGGCAACTGCTTCGATGGTCAAATTGTTCTCGACTGAGACACAGGGCGAGATCGTCGACGATTGTCTGCAATTGCACGGTGGCTACGGCTACATGTTCGATTACCCGATCGCCCGCCTTTATGTCGATGCACGAGTACAGCGAATCTACGGCGGCACCAGTGAGATCCAAAAGGAAATCATCGCTCGCTCGCTGAGTGCCGGCTAGTCAGAGCACGTCAATGAGGCCTTTAGCGGACGTGACGATGATTAAAATGGTCCGACTTGATCCTGCGCCTTTTTGCAGCATAACGCTAGCTGACCTGGACGCTGAGGTTTTTTCGATTAAGCGGTCCGCGCCATCAAATTTTTCAGGAGAACAATATGGGTAACAACGTATACGTGGCTGGCGTCGGAATGATCCCGTTCTCCAAGCCAGGTGCATCCGCGCCATATCATGAAATGGGCAGCGCAGCGATTCGTCTCGCGCTTCAGGACTCAGGCCTCGATTTTTCTGATGTGCAACAAGCTTACGCTGGATACGTATACGGAGATTCCACTTCGGGGCAAAAGGCTATCTATCAAGTCGGCATGACCGGCATCCCTGTGGTCAACGTCAATAACAACTGCTCTACAGGTTCTACCGCACTGTATCTCGCGCGCCAAGCCGTTGAATATGGCGCAGCAGACTGTGTCCTGGCCGTCGGCTTTGAGCAGATGAGCCCAGGTGCACTTGGCAGTGTGTTTAAGGACCGGCCTACTCCGTTCGATAATTTCGATAATGAATGCGAGGCATTGTGTGGCGACACCGGCTTGCCGTTGGCGATACGTTATTTTTGCGGCGCGGGAAAAAGCCACATAGACAAATATGGTTCGACCATCGAAGACTTTGCAAAAATCCGCGCAAAGGCTAGCCGGCATGCCACTAACAATCCATTAGCCATCTTCAGAAACGAAGTTAGCGTCGAGGATGTGCTCGAGGCCAAAGTCTTGTGGCCGGGCATCATGACCCGACTAATGGCATGTCCACCGACTTGCGGTGGCGCGGCCACGATTCTCGTTTCCAAAGCATTTGCAAACAAGAAGGGATTACGAACTGACGTGTTGATTGCTGCTCAAGCGATGACGACTGATCTCCCCAGCACATTCGAAGCTCATGACATGATGCAGCTTGTTGGTTACGACATGGCGAAAGAGGCGAGCCAGCAAGTGTATGAAGAAGCAGGTATCGGCCCGGACGATCTAGATGTCGTTGAACTGCACGACTGCTTCGCCCACAACGAATTGATCAGCTACGAGGCGCTGGGGCTTTGTCCTGAAGGTGGTGCACAGAAATTTATTGCTGATGCGGACAACACCTACGGTGGCAAGGTAGTGACAAATCCATCAGGCGGCTTGCTGTCCAAAGGTCATCCTCTGGGTGCGACAGGGCTGGCGCAATGCTATGAGCTTACGCACCAGCTTCGTGGCACAGCAAACGAACGTCAGGTTGAAAACGCGCGTCTGGGTTTGCAGCACAACCTCGGGCTAGGTGGTGCCTGCGTCGTGACGCTGTATCAGGCAGCAACGTAGTCGCAAATTATCACAGTGTCGAACTCGACCTCCAGGCTGATGTTTGGGGTATTGAAGGCAAAACTGAAGCACGTGAATTGCTTGTGGGCCCGCCTGACTGGCCAGTACAAAATGTCACCGAGGAGGATCGTGAAATTACGCCTTTAAGTTGTTTTCCACGTTACAACTGCCACAAAGATGTTCGGTGAGCAGACCGAACAATCTGTTGCAGCAATTGGAGGGAATAGGACTTTAGGAGATTTTTGCCCCTCAGTGAATCCGGGGCAATCTCACAGGTGGGATAATTATTGCTGGATAGCAATAATGTGAGAGAACTAACTGGTAGCCTGGATCTAAAGTTGCATCGATTTCACTGGTGGAGTGGTCCAGCGCCAAAGCGAATTCAAGCAGGTCTGGGAGAAGCCGAGGAGTCGCAGTCTACTTGGATGATAGGGTGATGATCTGCACAGGATATGTAATTTGTTGACCATTTTTCTGCAAAGCACGCTTCACCAGAATCGGTTCTTACTGCACTTAACACTTAACATCTGAGCAAAGTGTATTAACGATTCGAGAGACAACCATATCAGTCGATGACGATCAGCTCAATTGGCGCCTTGTCTAGCCGCTCAGGTCCATCCCGAGTCATCAAAAAACTTCCTCCCAACAACATGCCCGTTCTATCATCCATCGATTGCATCGACGAGTGAATATAAAACGCCATGCCCGCCTCAAGCAGGTCATCACATTCATGCTGTATCGTAATCTGGTTTTCCCAGACAGGTGGATAAGCGGCAGATAAACCACAACCAAAACGCATAGGACAGCAGTCACCGAGACCCAAATCAGTCAGCATATCACGGTACGCTATTTCCATATCACCGATTCGGACTCCAATACGTGCGGCCTTTACACCAGCATCAAAGGCCAATTTTGCGCCTTCGGCCATCTCCAGCATGCGGGCATTAGGTTCGCCCAGAACTAAAGAACCCATGGTTACTGACTGATAGCGTCGCGCCACACCTGCGAATTCGGCATGAACCAGATCACCAGGCCCGAGTCTCCGTGGTGATGCCATGGCATGTTGACAATAGCCACGTTCACCGGACGCCAACCATGTGGGGATGGCTGGATAATCGCTTCCAGCCGAGCGCATTGCGTACTCAATTTCTGCTGCTAACTCGATTTCCGATATCCCTGCACAAGCCTTGGCATAAAATACGTCAATCCCGGCATTGGCATAGGCTGTCGCTTCGCGCAGGTAACGCTCCTCGGCCACTGACAGGATGGTTCTTAACTTACCCAATAGCATCCAGCAATCGAGTTTTTCTCTGATTCCAATTGCATTAGCGATAGACTGGGCCAGCGCTCCATTCATGGTTGGTCCGGAAAGATCCAGTGCAACCCTCCCCCCCGCTACGTTGCGTTTGGAAAGAGTCTCACTAACCAATTCCCCCAAGTCAGAAGCGCCGAGACGAAATGGCCGCAACTCACCGACGACGACGGTTTCATCGGCTTGCGGTACATCTCCATCGCGGAGAATCAGGACAGGCTCATTCTCGCTTACCGTGAGGACCAGGGCTTGCGAGCCGATAGCGTGATGCGTGTGAGCGTCGTAACCGGTGAAATAATACAGTAGCTCCGGCGACGTGCAGACACAGGCGTCCAGATCGGACTCATCCATTATCTGCCGAGCGGCATCCAGGCGAGAACGGTGCTCTTGTTTGGTAAATGCAAAAAATTCCGAGCTGTTTCCCATATCGCTGTCCCCCTACATTGCTGCTCGAGCTTTCCTGATACAGGCACCATCGACAAAGGCGTCTTCGCAGTCGACCCCGGATTTGTCGTTCATCATCTCTTTCGCTAAGACTGGCGAAACACCGCACCGGCACGGGCTAACTTACTTGTCGGGTTTGTCCCGAGCCCAGATCATTCGTTGAGATTTATCTTTATACGACTAAAGAGACAAATAGCAGTCAATACAGCAAACACAACGGCTGCAATAGCCAGGTTTGCGATCTGAGTGGCTGTCATTATTCCAACTGTGATACACATAACGGCAAATCCCAAAATGCATCCGTTAAGAAGTGACTGCTGTGATTTTGCGCTCTCTATACCTCTTGCGAAAAAGGTGATGGAGGCTATTACGAAGAGTAGTGAAGCGATGAGACGTCGGATTGTAACTGCTACATCAAAGGCGTCACCCTCAGCGTAAGGAAACTCACTTGCAGTGATGCCTGCAGGATCAATGTGCATCCTTAAGCTAATCAATGTCAGGACAGCAGCACAAAAAGTTAAAGTTAATTTATAAGGCATATCATTTCTCCAATTAACTCAAGCAAATAGGATGGATAAAAAGAACAAGCGCCTTAGTCTTCCGAATCGAGCGGTAGGTGTACCCTAAAATGTGAGCGACGACTTTATGCCCGTTTCCAGAATTCAAAAGGCCGCTTCTGATCATACCGCACAAGTGGTGGGAATGGCGTTGACAACTTTAAAAGAGACTCAGAATTGTAACCTTGAAGGGTGATTCGATCTAGACGCTGATATCGGCATTCACAGTGGGTCAGTTATCGGAGACATTAATTGGTAAGACACACTTCATTTAAGATATGTGGATATACCCTGTTAAGGCAGCAAGTGGAATGGAGACATAAGGCATGGGCTGAGAATCATCCCTTGCCAAGTTTTTCTTTGCGCCTCTTGACGTAATCCTCAAGCGCCTCATTGACAGCAGCATCAAGTTCGGGCTGTTGATATTGCGTCAACATCTCTTTCCATGCGCGATGCGCACGCATGGTTACATCCAAAGAGCCACGCTCCTGCCAGCTTTCAAAGTTGGACCAGTCGGACAGTACGGGGCTATAGAAGGCATTCTCGTAACGCTCCAACGTATGTTTTGTGCCAAAGAAATGACCGCCTGGTCCCACCTCGGCAATGGCATCAAGACCAATGGTTTCGCTATTGACCTCCAGGCCTTTTGTCCAAGCCGCCATCATCTCAAGCATTTCGGCATCGATGAGTAATTTCTCGAATGAAGCCACCAGTCCACCTTCCAGCCAGCCGGCACCCTGATTGAGTACACTAACATGTCCCGTCATGGCGCCCCACAGCGACATCTGCGATTCGTAAGCTGCCTGGGCATCTGGCGCGTTGGATGTGTTCACATTGGAGGAGCGCCATGGCAAGTTATAACGTCGCGCCATCTGTCCACTTGCTTGGGCGCCCAGTGTGTATTCCGGAGTACCAAAAGCCGGTGAGCCGGTGCGCATATCCACGTTACAGGTGAATGAGCCATAAACATAGGGGCACCCGGGCCGTACTAACTGGACCAGCGCACAGGCTGCAAGAGTCTCAGCATTCTGCAGCGCCAACGCGCCCGCCATTGTTACCGGCGCCATGGCTCCGGCCAACGCAAAAGGAGTGACACAAATCGGCTGCCCAGCACGGGCGAAGGTCAGAACACCCTGGGCAATCTCCTGGTCCAGTACGAGCGGCGTATTGGTATTGGTATTGATGAAGAAAACCGGATCGGCAGCCAGAGCCGAATCGTCTTCGCCATAGAGTATTTTTGCCATTTCCAGCGCATCGCGCGCATGATCGACACCGATCGACAGCGGCTTCCAGGGTTTATCGGTAAGCTGGCAGCAAGCCAGATAGAAATCCAGATGGCGGGTGGAAACCGGCAGATCTGTAGGCTCAACAGAACAACCGCCCTCGATGTGAATGATGTCGAGCATTTGGGTCAGCCTTATAAAGTCGCGCAAATCAACAATATTCCCAGGGCGGCGACCGCCCTCAAGATCTGACACAAATGGCGGTCCGCCAACAGCAGTAAAGGCAACGTAACCCTCGCCCATCATGACCCGCTTGGCCGGATTTCTCCCACGAACCGACACGCGCGACGGAGCCTTACTAACTAACTCGAGCACCCCATCACGATCGAGCCGGACCTGATGTGAGTCTTCATCAACATCAAAACCCCCTTCTCGCAAAATACCGCGGGATTCGGTATCGATAATGCGGATACCCGTTTTTTCAAGAATGCTCAGCGAAGCCAGATGAATATGCTCAATCTGATCTGCGCTCAACACCTCTATGGGAGCAAAGGGATTCCTCAGTTGCCGATACGCTGGCCGTTCACCGCCCGCTTTTCGCGCTTCTCTTGAACGACGGACTGCTCGTCTGCTCACTGTTCTAACTCCGCTTTAGCTTTTGCACAAATGATATTGCACGCGCCCACAATACAATTGAAATCTAGTCATCCCGGTTGGCGGCGAGATTATGTGCCACTGACATCTTCGGATCATTGAGATCAAATCATATTCTCTGAGTCGAAATATGACACGGATAGCCAATCGATATTTACTCCCTTTTGCGGCGGTACACGCCCTTAAAACAGCCACTGGTCACGGCTCGATGAAAAGCGCGGCTGACAAATAGCCCTGACACCATCGACAATCAGCCACTGGATCAAATTATTTTCATTGCACAGACTAAAGCGTTTAGCCACACTTCAACAAGTTTCGGAATTTTGAGAAAAGATAATGGCTCAACATACCCGCGTCGCAATTATCGGTGGTGGCGTGACAGGCTGCAGCATTCTCTATCACCTGGCCCGTGCAGGCTGGGCCGATGTTATGCTCATCGAACGCTCGGAACTGACTTCAGGCTCAACCTGGCATGCAGCAGGAAACCTTTTTACCCTCACAACGCCTTCAAATGCACAACGCTTACAACTCTACACTATCAACCTCTACGCAGAACTTGAAAAAGAACTGGGTCAATCTATTGGCTATCACCCCACGGGGGGTATTCATCTGGCTCAATCGCGCGACGAAATCGATGCCTTAACGATACTGCGCGCGCAGGGAAGACGTAACGGTGTTGATACCGATTGGATAGATCTGGACGAGGTTAAACGGATTGCACCTATTGTCGATACCACACCTTTACAAGCAGTCTTGTGGGAACCGGGCAAGGGCCATGTCGATCCATCATCGGTCACCCAGGCTTTTGCGACTGCAGCGCGGGCCCACGGCGCAACGATAGTCCGTCACAATCCGGTGACGGCAGTCACCTCGTTACCCAACGGTGGCTGGCGGCTTGAAACCACCAACGGTGCTGTTGAGGCTGAGATTGTCGTGAATGCCGCCGGCCTTTGGGCGCGGGAAGTCGGGGCACTAAGCGGCATCGAGTTTCCATTAGCACCGGTCGAGCATCATTATCTGGTAACTGAATCCATTCCCGAGATCGTGTCACTCGAGCAGGAGATGCCTACGATCAGCGAGAGTGAGATTGGCTTTTATTCACGCCAGGAAGGACAAGGCCTACTAATTGGCGCTTATGAAGAAAATTGCCGGCATTGGGCGCTTAATGGGACACCGCTGGATTTTGGTCATGAACTACTTGAAGAAGATATTTCACGGCTTGAAAAAAAGTTAGCGGCTGCCTGCGAGATACTGCCGCCTCTGGCGAGCGCTGGAATCAAACGAGTAATTAATGGTCCTATGATTTTCAGCCCTGATCTGGGCCCACTGCTTGGCCCATATCCGGGACTGAAAAACTATTATTGCGCTGTTGGTGTGATGACTGGCTTTAATCAAGGCGGCGGTATAGGCAAGATACTCAGCGAGTGGATCATCGAGGGTGAACCGGAACTCGACGTAAGTTTCTGGGATGTTGCGCGGTTCGGCCCTTGGGCTGGTCGCCGATATACCTATGAGCGGACCAAATACTATTACGAGAATCGGGAGGAACGACCCTACCCCCACCGTGAATGTCCTGCCGGCCGGGAGGCTCGTACATTTCCAACCTACGACCTGCAAGGTTCACTTGGAGCCGTTTTTGGTGTTTCCAATGGCTGGGAAACGCCACTTTGGTATCCCCAGAAGGATGATGACCGCTACGACATCTACGGCTGGCGACGACCGAACTGGTTCAAAGCCGTTGGCCGCGAATGTCAGACTGTGCGCCAATCGGCTGGTCTTTTCGAAATCTCGACCTTTGCCAAATATCGTGTTAGCGGCGCCGGAGCTGAAGCGGCATTAGATCATCTGCTTGCCGGGCGGGTACCGCGGGAATTGGGCAAGATGGCCTTATGCCCAATGTTATCTCCCAAGGGCAAGTTGATCGGGGATTTTTCCATAGGCCGTCTGGCGACGGATAGTTTCTTGCTGGTCGGTGCCGGCTCGATGCAAGGCTTTCACCGACGATGGTTCGACGAAAACCTGACCGGAAAGGACGTGCACCTGGATGATCTGACCGATCACTGGGCGGGGCTGATGATCTGTGGCCCCAACGCTAAAAAGATCGTCGCTAACGCGCTGGCTGAAGATGCCGAATCAGCAACAATGCCTTTTCTTAGTCTTGGCGAAAGGGATTTTCATGCTGCTCCGCAGGCAATTGTAGCCCGCCTCTCCTTTACTGGCGAAAGCGGGTTCGAGATTTACACACCGATGTCTTTTCATCGGGCACTGTTTGCCGATTTGCTGCGCCGTGGTGCCGACTTTGACCTCAAACCCGTTGGCGGGCGAGCACTGATGGACCTTCGCCTTGAAAAAAGTTTTCCATCGTGGGGGCTTGATCTGACTTCTGACTATGGGCCAGGCGAAACAGGATTAAGCCGTTTGGTCGACTGGAATAAATCCAGTTTTGTCGGTAAGGATGCAGCTGTTAGGGCGAAGCAAAAAGGCCCCTGTGAAGTTCTCACAACCCTGATTGTCGATGCTACAGATACCGACTGTACGGGTGGTGAACCGGTATTTCATAACGATAAGTATCTTGGTTATGTGTCTTCTGGTGGTTTCGGCCATACCGTTGGCCAAAGTATTGCTCTGGCTTATCTGCCACCCGACGCTGTGGTCGATGGCGCTGAGTTTACCGTTGAGATTCTGGGCGAACGCCATAAAGTGAGCGTGTCGACCCAGCCTTTGTACGACCCCAAAGGGAGCCGTATGCGCTCGTGATGGCCGAAACGTTTATACCGGCCCAGAATGACTCTGGCATATGGTCCAAGTGGCCAGGTGATATGACAACGGGCCCAAACTGGTGAGCGATACCAATGACGGTGATGGACACAGGCGTCCTGGTAATAGGTGCTGTGAGCGTCATAGCTTCTCAACTATGCCACGCCGATCTGAGGCAATTTGCACTGCTATTCTCTCCAGATTCCCCTTGACTCTCTAGAGACGGTTCGACAACAGCGGCATCACCTTTAGCAAAGGCGCCGCCGGCAAGATCCATCAAGCCAACGGCTGATCTGGCAAACGGGAAATTATCTGAATTGAACGAGTGCACCTAAGATATGCCCGACTCATCTCAAACTGAATCGGTTTAACTTGATATCATGGCACGACAATGCACGCCCCAATGAATGAAAAAACCAACTCGAGCGAGAGGCAGATCTGGGTTGATGCGGATGCGTCTCCCAAAGTCATCAAAGAGATATTGTATAAAGCCTGCGAGAGGGCCAAGACCAACATGATCTTGGTAGCAAATCAGCTTCTGGAAACGCCACGATCCCGATATATTCGATCAGTCCAGGTTGCATCAGGATTTGATGTTGCAGATAACTACATCGTTGAAAATTCGACTAAAGGTGACATTGTCATAACCGCGGATATTCCTTTAGCGGCTGAGCTTGTCGCTAAAGACTGCGTGGTTCTGAATCCACGGGGCGAAAGGTATACAAAAGAAAATATTCGTCAAACACTCAATATGCGAGATTTTATGGATAGTCTACGAAGCACCGGGGTGCAAACAGGTGGGCCGGATTCTTTCAGCAAAAGTGATCGAATGGCTTTCGCCAACAGTTTAGACCGCGTACTCGCCCAAGGCAGTTAACCCCCTAAGAAAACATTTGATTTAATACACCGCAATAACTGCAAGGAGTTCACATGACAACTAAGGTATTTCGACTTTTACCGAACGGCGAGCCCGCTAGCGGAATGCAGCCATCCGATTTCACCGGTCAGGATGCTTTCACCACCGCTGATAAGCGGGAGGTAAACCACACTTTTTTCCAAACCGAAGACGGCTCGACCCTAAGTGGCGTATGGGAATGCGCTCCGTGTCGCGAGGAAATCGACTCCTACCCTGTGCATGAAATGATGACGGTTCTATCCGGATCAGTCACACTGACCAATGCCGATGGCTCATCTGACACCTTTACAGCGGGTGATACCTTCTTTATCGCCAAGGGAACCCAGTGTATTTGGGAAATTACTGAAACCTTGCGCAAGTACTACATGATCTGTGAATGATCTGGGCCTTTATAAAGATCGACTCGTGTCTTGTGGTCACTGCATGATGATAGGAGTCCGATTCAGGTCAATACGTTGATCATTTCCAGCCCACCGGTCAGCGTGTTCTGAACCGTACCTTCTTTTTCTTCGACGAAATGGCACGCAACCCGTCTGCCATCGGACAACTCTTGCAGAGCGGGCGGGGATTTTTGACACTCGGGCTGCATTACTGGACAGCGGTCAGCAAAGATACACCCCGTAGGCAAATTAATAAGACTGGGCGGCTCACCCTTAAGGGTGATCGCTTTCCACGCCTTGGTGCCCGGTGAGGCGCTGGGCACTGCCGAGAGAAGTGAAAGCGTGTAGGGATGCAGCGGGTAACTGAAAAGAGATGCCCGCGGCGCCACTTCGACTATCTGCCCCAGATACATGACAGCAATCCAGTCACATATGTACTGCACCACGCCCAAGTCATGGCTGATAAAAAGGTAGGTCACATCCAGGTCGCGCTGGATGCGCTTTAACAGGTTGAGAATCTGCGCTTGAATCGCTACATCCAGGGCGGAAACCGGTTCATCACAGACAATCAACTCTGGTCTTGTCACTAGAGCACGGGCCAGTGCTATCCTCTGGCGCTGTCCGCCCGAAAACTGGTGTGGGAAAAGATCCATTTGCTCGGGCCGTAAACCGACCTGAGCAAATACCTCTTCGAGCTCCCTTGCATTGTCTTTGTTAGATCTGTCCAACATCGCTAAAGGCTCGGCAACGACATCTCTAGCACGAAGCCTAGGATTCAATGAAGAGAACGGGTCCTGAAATACCATCTGAAACTGCCGCCGCGCTCGACGCAAGGCTTCGCCATGTAAATCGGTCAGCACCATATCGCCCAGGCTGACTTTTCCCTTGGTGGCCTTCACCAAGCGCATGATTGCAAGAGCGGTGGTCGTCTTGCCAGATCCAGATTCGCCGACGATCCCGAAGGTATCGCCCTTGTTGATGGAAAAGCTCACCCCGTTAACCGCCTTAACTACGTGCTTGTTTCGGCCCAATGCACCCTTTGAAGCAAACTCTACCTCGAGATCCTGGACTGTCAGTAGTGCCTGGTCGATCACTGGCTTACGTCTCTTGATAATTCCAACAAGCGACTTGATGAGATGGCCTAACCTCTGATAGTTCTGGCATCGCAGCTTCACACTTTTCTTCCGACAACCCACAGCGACTGGCAAAAGGACAGCCGGCTCCAATTGTCTCCAGAGCCGGTACGACCCCGGGAATCTCGGTCACCGACTTGTGGGAGATATTGGATCCCAATTGAAGGTGAGGTACACAATCGATCAACCCTCGCGTGTAGGGATGGGCTGGTCGTGAGAGTACAGTTTCCACAGAGCCACGCTCTGCGAGTCGCCCGGCATACATCACGATAATGTCGTCAGCCATCTCTGCAACAACGCCCATGTCGTGAGTAATAAGAACAATAGCCGTGCTGGTCCGGGCTTGCAGATCTCGAAGCAGTGAAAAGATCTGCGCCTGCACAGTCACATCCAACGCGGTAGTAGGCTCATCAGCGATAAGCACTTTCGGGCTGCAGGCAAGCGCCATTGCAATCATGATTCTTTGGCGCATACCCCCTGACAACTCATGCGGATAGGCTGATGAGCGCTGGCCAGCGTCCGAAATGCCAACTGATCGGATCAGCGCCTGGACTTTCTCGCGTATCTGCTGTTTATCCAGATCAGTATGTAGGCGTAGCACTTCTGCGATCTGCTCTCCCACACTAAACACCGGGTTCAACGAGGTCATTGGCTCCTGAAATATCATCGACATTGATGCGCCGCGAATATCGCGCATCTGAGCCTCGGGGAGATCGGTAAGTGAATCCCCCTCCAGGGTGATGACGCCTTTGGTGATAGTCGCGCCGTCAGGTAACAGCCGCATCATTGCCAGAGCCGTCATGCTCTTTCCACAACCCGATTCCCCAACGATAGCCAGGGTCTTATTGGGCTGGATATCGAAACTGATATCGTCGACCAGCCGTATGTGTCCGGTACGACTGTGATAATCAACACAAAGGTGATCAACCTTTAGTACCGACATCGTTCAGCGACGCCTCAGTTTGGGGTTGAACGCATCATTCAAGCCATCCCCAACCAGACTGACGCCCAGCACTGCAAAAAATATCATCACTCCCGGCAATGTGACTATCCACCAAGCATCGAGCATATATTCTCTACCTGAACCAATCATCAGACCCCAGGACATCACGTTGGGGTCAGACAGGCCAAGGAAGCTCAAGCCTGCTTCAAACAAAATGGCAGTGCCGATAGTCAAAGTTGCCGAGACAATAAGCGGTGGCAACGCATTGGGCAAAATTACCCGCCAAATGATATAACCCTGGCGAACTCCAGATGCCCGGGAAGCGGTGACATACTCCAGATTGCGTATACGCAAAAACTCTGCTCGGGCAAGCCTGGCCGTGGGTGGCCAGCTTACAACTCCGATAGAAACCGCCACCACCCACAAACTGGGCGACAGCATGGTCACCAACACCATGGCGAAAAGCAGTGGCGGTAATACTTGAAAAAACTCCGTTACCCGCATCAGGATCTCGTCGATCATGCCAAGATAAAAACCGGCGAGGGCACCAATAACAAGTCCGATAATCACAGTAAGCGCCGCTGCAGTCAGGCCAACAATCAAGGTCGCTTTTGCGCCCACCAACAGGCCGGCAAGAATATCCCGGCCGAGGTAATCGGTTCCCAGTAGTGCATGTTCTGTTGTGCCAGGTGCCGACATAGGCGCCCAGATAATCTCGAAAGGATCGACCGGATATACCAGCGGGCCAATGATCGCAAGCACACTGATCAAAAGCACCAACACCAGGCCAAGCATAGCCGTTGGACTCTGACGGTATATCTCCCACGCATCAGCGCCGGGCCGTCGCGCGCTCTGGGATCTGGTTACTGATTCAACTGCCGCCATGGCTAGTCCTGCAACCGGATTCTGGGATCAATCATGCGATACACCAGATCGGTAACCAGATTTGCAGCTATAACAAGCGTGGCCGAAAAGAACAGCACCCCCAACACGGTAGGATAATCACGCGCAATTACCGACTCGAAAACCAGTGTGCCAAGCCCCGGCCAATTGAAGACAGTCTCTACCAGCACGGCGCCGGAGATCAGCGAGCCAAACTGAAGCCCTGCCATCGTGACTACCGGCAAGATGGCATTGCGCAAAGCATGGCGCAGGTAAACAGTACGCTCACGGGCACCTTTGGCCCGGGCAGTTCTGACATAATCGGCCTGCATAACTTCCAGCATACTGGCGCGGGTCAAGCGGCTATACAGCGCAAGATATACCACCCCCAGAGTAAAGCTCGGCAAAACCAGGTGGTGCGCAATATCCACCGCTCGTGATAGACCAGTCGCCATCTTGGCAACGTTGTATAACCCTGATATCGGGAAAATTGGAATCACCACTCCGAACAGAATAATCAACATCAGACCAGTCCAGAAGATAGGCGCTGCATAGCCAACCAGAGACAACAGGGTCACCATTGAACTGGTAAAGCCACCGGGCTTACGAGCGGCCAGCACACCCAGTACTGTGCCACCGACGGTGGCAAAACTAAGAGCGGTAAAGACCAGCAGCATGGTCGCCGGCAAGCGCTGCAATATTAGATCGACAACGGGTAGGTTGTAATAAAACGACATACCCAGATCACCCTGATAGGCGCGTTGGAGGTACAAACCCAACTGCACCAGAAATGGTTTATCCAGGCCATAAAGAGCGCGTATCTCGGCCAGCAGTTCTGCTGTTGCGCCGCCCATCTCACCTGCAATGACATCGGCCGGATCACCCGGCGCAAGATGCAGTAACGAAAAATTAAGAACCAGGACCGCTGTAATCAGCGCAACAGCGTACAACAATCTCTTGCCAATGAGCCAAATGAGACCCATAACTTGCTCCCACAATACAAAGCCGGAGCAGCCCAGTGCTGCCCCGGCTTTCAAAAAGATTTATTGGACCGTAACTTTGTCCAATGGAGCCATTGCACCCCAGATACTGAGCGGTGGGTTTCCTATCTTGTTCTTATTGTATGCCGTGTGATACGGCAGAGTATTTAGAAAAGCCAGCGGCACTTCGTCAACGATAATCTGCTGAGCCTGTCGGTAAAGGGTTTGTCGTTTTGCCTGGTCTATTTCTTTTCCTGCAGCGTCAAGCAGCGCGTCAACTTCCTCGTTGCAGTAACTCTGCGTGTTAGACCAGATAACTCCTTGGCGAATATTGCTGCAGACATAGGTGCGATGCACACCGATTACCGGATCACCCCAGTTAAAGACGATATCCATAGTTAGCTCAAACTCGTGCGAAGACACACGTTTGGCCCAAGACGGAAAATCCGGGCTGGCTCTGAGCTGAACCGCTATGCCCACTTTTTTAAGTTGTGGCCGCAGGTACTCAGCGACGTTCTTTTGTTGTTCGGCAAAGGCGGGGAGGTAATCAAGCTCAACCGAAAAACGCACTCCATCAGATCCAGCCGGATAGCCAGCCTCATCGAGCAATGCCGCGGCTTTGGCCAGATCAAGGTCGTAGGACTCTACATCGGGTGCGAAGAACGGGCTTCCCGGATGCACCGGGCCTGTCGCCGCAGTAGAAAACCCGCCGTGTAAGGCATTAACAATAAAATCACGATCAATAGCATAAGCAATCGCCCGGCGTACTCGGACATCCTTGAAGATCTCGTGCTTGGTATTGAACGCCAACCAGTTGAGCGGCCCAACCGCAGCATAGCCCTGATCCGTAACCTCTATAGAAGCGTTCTTGCGTAGTCGGGCGATATCCCGGGTACCGGCAAGAAACGGCAACATATCTACTTCGCCGCTGTCCATTGCCAACACCATGCTGGTCACATCCTTGTAGTTCTTGATGATGATCCGATCCAACTTGGGATAACCCTCAAGGAAGAAGTTCTCGTTCTTCTCGAGAATGATGTGCTCGCCAGGCTTAAACTCAGCCAACTTAAATGGTCCCGAACCCACTGTATCGCTGTTTCTCGGATGCGCTTTGGGGTCCTGACCATCGCCATAAATATGCTCTGGAATAATCACACCCAACGCTGACGATAAGGCCAGCAACAAAGCCGGATGCGGGGCAGATAAACGCAACACCGCTGTGTGATCATCAGGTGTGTCAACCGCCTCTACTGGACCGAACATGGTCTTAAACGGATGATTCGCTTTTATGGTTTCTATGGAAAAAGCCACATCCTTGGATGTGATCGGATGACCATCATGGAAAGTGGCGCCCTTGCGCAAGTTAAGCGTCAACGCCAGGCCATCGTCAGAAAAAGCCCAGGACTCAGCCAGATAAGGCTGAGGATTCCAGTTCTCATCAAACCGCACTGGTGTCGCAAATATTTGTGTGCCAGGTACGGCCGTGGCAATTCCAGACTGTACCGCCGGGTTCAGATGTCTCGGTTTCTGGGTAGTGGCAATAACTAGTGTTCCACCGTCAGCGCTGGAAACAGCGATTCCGGATAACATCATAGTCACCGCTACTGCGGCCAGCATAATCCTCTTCATGCTCCAATCTCCTATAATTAGTGTCGTTTCGAATACCCTTTTCCCTATTTGGAAAAGGGTACATATCATAGCCTAAAATAAGGTCACCAATAGCCAACCAAATTACCCGGCACAGGCCATCGAGCCGACAGCCAGATCGATGGCAGGCTTTATCTTTATCTTTATCGGGAGTATCTTATATTGACGGATGACGCGCGCATTCTATCTGCCAGGCGGGTGGTAACGATGAACCCCTCGATGCCATTTGCCACTCATGTTTTAGTCCGAGATGGCCGCGTACTCGCTACCGGGAGCCTGGAGGAAGTCAGTAACTGGGGCGACTTTCCGATAGACGATACCTTCGGCGACAGTATTTTTCTGCCCGGCTTCGTCGAGGGGCATAGCCACATGATGGCAGGCGGTATTTGGCGATACACCTATGTGGGATTCCACGATCGCGAAGACCCCAACGGAAAACATTGGCGTGGAATCTACAATATCAAAGACCTCGCTATCCGACTGGCAGAAAGTGAAAAGGCGCTGGCTGGGTCTGATGACCCGCTGATCTGCTGGGGGTTCGATCCAATTTTCTTCAATGAAAAACGATTGAATCGGCATGACCTGGATCGGGTGTCGTCAACCCGACCGATTGTGGTTTGGCACTCCAACTTTCACCTAATGACTGTGAACTCTGTAGCGCTTGCCATGGTCGGTTACGACCCGGGCACCAACATCGAGGGGGTACTGCTGGACGACGACGGCAGTCCCAATGGTGAATTGCAGGAACTGGCCGCCATGTTCCCGCTGATGCGCCGGCTCAAGATTAACCTTCGGGAATTCGGCAACAGTGCACAGAGTATCGAAGCCTATGGCCGAGTCGCGCGACGGTGCGGAGTCACAACCGCAACAGATCTGTTTAGTGATCTTCTGGATGAGGATATCAGACAGCTTAACGAAGCCACTCTTTCCGACGAATATCCCCTGCGATTGGTGCCGGCACTCAGCGGCCATTCTGGGACACCCGATGATATCGCCCAGCGAGCCAAGGAGATTTCAGCAACCCGCAACGATAAACTGCGCCTGGGCCTGGTGAAATTAATGACAGACGGATCAATCCAGGGTTTCACAGCACAACTCAAATGGCCCGGTTACTATCGTGGACCAAATCACGGTATCTGGAACATTGCACCTGAGGCGCTTTTCGACCTGGTCGGCACGCTCAATCGTGAAGGCCTACAGGTGCACGTCCATGTAAACGGTGATGCCGCCTCAGAACTCGCCATTAAAGCTTTTAAAAAGGCGTTAACTCACCACCCGCGACCAGACCATCGACACACCCTGCAGCATTGCCAAATGGCCGACCGCAGCCAGTTTCATCAGATGGCAGCACTCCGACTTGGCGTTAATCTTTTTGCCAATCACATCTTTTTCTTTGGAGACCAGCATCGGGATATCACTATGGGTCCCGAGCGCGCCTCACGAATGGACGCCTGTCGCACCGCATTGGATGAAGGCGTCAACCTTTCGATTCATTCCGATGCACCGGTCACTCCCATGGGACCCCTGACAGTGGCCTGGTGTGCCGCGAACCGGCTAACGGGCAGTGGCCAGGTGCTGGGGCCCATGGAGTGCATCACTTTGGATGAAGCCATGCGCGCAATAACGCTGGGACCCGCGCGCAGCCTGCATCTTGATCACGAGATCGGTTCGATTGAATCAGGCAAGCGCGCGGACTTTGCCATCTTGGATGCCGATCCCTACGAGGTAGGCGCGGCGGAACTCAATAAAATAAACGTTATAGGCACTGTGGTCGGCGGTACCGCGTTTACTGATCTATGACCGGTGGCGCGCTACCGGTCAGTATCATCACCGGCTACCTGGGCGCCGGCAAGACCACCTTTATCAACCAACTACTCAGCAACCCCAATGAACTGGCAATCACTATCCTGGTCAATGATTTTGGCTCAATTTCTATCGACGATGCCCTGATCAAGAGTCAGTCTGCCGATACCATTACCCTGGCTAACGGTTGCATTTGTTGCACCCTGGGGAGCAGTTTAGTAACCACATTGTGCTCGGTACTGGATGCGCCACGCCGACCAGACTGGTTGATTATTGAAGCCAGCGGTGTGGCTGAGCCCGCCAAACTCTACAACATCGCCAAGGCAGAGCCGGACCTCAGTTTGGAAAATGTTATCTGCCTGGTCGATTGTGCCACCATCAGCGACTGGTTAAGTGATCATGACGTTGGATCTGTTGTCGCGCGCCAAGTACAACAAAGTGATTTGCTGTTATTGAATAAGTGCGACCTGGTGGATGAGGTCAAGCAGTCAAGCGTTACTGCCCTTTTGCAACAGCAAAACCCTAAGGCCCAATTATTTCCAACGGTGGATTCGAAGTTGCCGTTTGAAGTGGCGAGACAGTCGTCCTGCCTATCCAAAGAAAATTTAGCCCAGGCAATGCTCGAATCGATCCCCGGACAAAGCCATGATCGCGAGTTCGAGCGTTGGACCCTCGAACTCACTGGCGTTATTGAAGAGAAGCGCTTGCGCAAAGCACTACGCCACCTTGATTCATGTGTTCATCGATTGAAGGGCCTGGTACGACTTGAGCATTGCAACGAGATAGCGCAAGTGCAGTATGCCGGCGGCCGATTGAAGATCACGCCATACCAAGGATCGGATTCAGGCTTGGGCGAGGCACTCGTCGCCATCGGCCCGGCGGGCCACGACATGGCTACACACCTTGACCAGAGATTTAGCAATATCAGTGGGCCTGAGCGCTAAGATCGGAGACTTATTTTTAACAACATCCTTTTGCCAGGGGTCGCTAATACTCCCCAGCGTTACCTGACGGTGGGCATGATTCTCAGGAGTTAGAAGCTTCTCAGGTGGTAATGGCTCCCCTCGTAAGGATAGAAATGATGAGCACAACAAAGCAATCGGCGGCTACGCCGCAGTGCTATTCCAGGTATCTCGCGTACTCTTCAATATGCTTGCTGAGGCTCATGGCGTGCTCCCGCACCAGCCGCTCGGCCTTGTCGGCGTCGCGCTGCTCCAAAGCTTCAATGATGCGCATGTGATCAATCACCGATTGATCAGATCGATTATGTTCCTTTACCGCCTGAACACGTATTGATCGCATATGCAAAAACAGGTTGCTGGCCATGGTCTGAATCAGGGCGCACTTACTGAGCGCCATAATGGTTTTATGAAACTCTATATTCGTATCTGAATATTCATCGATGTGCGCCCGGGCCTCCTCCTTGTCATCAAAGCTCGCAAACATCTTACGCAGTTTGCTGATCTCGGCTTCGCTTGCATTCTGAGTGGCAAGTCGAGCCGCCATACTTTCCAGCGCGGCCCACACACAGACTACTTCCAGGATTTCCTCCTTGGTCTTGCGCACGACATAAGTGCCACGCCGGGGCACATTCCTGACCAGCCCCTCCTGCTCCAACCGCGATAAAGCCTCACGCACGGGTGTCCGACTCACGCCAAGCTCTTCTGCCAGCCTTCTTTCATCCAGCTTGGGCGGTTCAGGTGTGGAATAAATATCCATCTCAGTAATCGCATCTTTCAGCATCGAATAGACCTGATCCTTAAGTGCCTGAGCTACGCCGATCGGGGCCAGCCTGATATTAGTCATATATCACCTGCACTTAGTTAATACTTATATACGATGCCTGACGCGTTTCGAGACTATTATAATCGGCGTTGAATGGGCGCTGAGCTCACGGGCAGCGCGCTGTCTTGAACCTTCTGAATATCCATATTCCGACGCTCAATCAAAGGTGATACGACTCACCGCGATTTCAATATCACTCATTTCATCATGCTCATAACCAGCACTCAATCGATTCGTTTGGCGCAGGTCTGGTAGCTTCAATAATGGGGTT
>Ga0209360_1000435_pt1 | contig 34432 bp, 31 predicted proteins | sample SaaInlV_130m_DNA_3_FD_184651 | JGI IMG/M metagenome (GOLD analysis project Ga0209360, IMG submission 184651) | Marine microbial communities from expanding oxygen minimum zones in the Saanich Inlet - SI037_S3LV_130m_DNA (SPAdes) (version 2) | ecosystem: Environmental > Aquatic > Marine >... | reverse complement strand
CTTAAGAGAAGTAAATGAAAAGTTACAAAATTTAGATCGCAAACAAAATCAAAGAGACTTTAGTATAATAAATCCAGAGGGAAACCATGCAATATGTGCTGGATTAACTGAAGAAATGAATGTGAACATTAAAGGTCATGTTGGTTATTATTGTGCGGGTATGAATCAAAAAGCAAACATCACTATTGATGGTAATGTTGGAACAGGTGTTGCTGAAAATATGATGTCTGGCAAAGTTCATGTAAAAGGTAATACTTCCCAATCTGCGGGTGCTACTGCGCATGGTGGTTTATTAGTTATAGATGGTGATGCAAGCTCCAGATGTGGAATATCAATGAAAGGTGTTGATATAATAGTTAAAGGGTCAGTTGGTCATATGTCAGGATTCATGTCTCAATCAGGTAATTTGATTGTATGTGGTGATGCTGGAGAAGCTTTGGGTGATAGTTTATACGAAACGAATATTTATATCAGAGGTAAGGTGAAATCCCTAGGTGCAGATTGTATAGAAAAAAAAATGGATAAAAAACATATTAAAAAATTAAGTAAATTTTTGAAAGTGGCGAATATAAAAAATCTTAAAGCTGAAAGTTTTAAAAGATATGGATCAGCAAGAAAATTGTATAACTTTAAAGTAGATAATATAGGAAATTATTAAATATGACCAAAAATAACAAAACACTTCCAAGACAGTCATGGACGTTTGATGAATATACTAATTCAGAAATAAGAAGAGCAGCATCAACTGGCATTTATGATATTAGAGGTGGTGGATCAAAAAGAAGGCTTCCTCATTTTGATGATTTGCTTTTTTTAGGAGCCTCAATGTCAAGATATCCTCTAGAAGGATACAGAGAAAAATGTACAACTAACGTTACATTAGGCACACGTTATGCAAAAAAACCGTTAGAGCTTGATATACCAATTACAATAGCTGGCATGAGTTTTGGTGCTTTGTCAGGTCCAGCAAAAGAAGCTCTAGGAAGAGGAGCAAGTGCAGCTGGTACCTCAACAACTACTGGTGATGGAGGTATGACATCAGAAGAAAGAGGTCAATCTAAACAATTAGTTTATCAACTTTTACCATCTAGATATGGAATGAATCCTAATGATTTAAGAAAAGCAGATGCTATTGAAGTCGTTATAGGTCAAGGTGCAAAACCTGGCGGTGGTGGAATGTTATTAGGCCAAAAAATTAATGATCGAGTTGCCAAAATGAGAACATTGCCAAAAGGGGTTGATCAAAGATCTGCGTGTCGACATCCTGATTGGACGGGTCCTGATGACTTAAAAATTAAAATTTTAGAATTAAGAGAAATAACTAAATGGAAGGTTCCAATATTTGTAAAAATAGCTGGTGCAAGACCTTATTACGACACTGCTTTAGCTGTGAAAGCTGGTGCAGATGTAGTTGTACTTGATGGTATGCAGGGTGGAACTGCTGCAACACAAGAAGTCTTTATTGAAAATGTTGGTCAACCAACATTAGCGTGTATAAGACCAGCTGTAGATGCTTTACAAGATTTAGATGTCCATCGTGAAGTTCAACTTGTTATTTCTGGAGGTGTTAGAAATGGAGCTGATGTAGCAAAGGCTTTGGCTTTAGGAGCAGACGCAGTATCTATTGGAAGTGCAGCAATGATTGCTATTGGTGATAATGATCCAAAATGGGAAAAAGATTATAAAAAATTAGGAACTACTGCTGGTGCCTATGATGATTGGCATGAAGGCAATGACCCTGCGGGCATATCTACTCAAAACCCAAAATTTATGAAAAGATTAGATCCAATCAAAGCAGGAAAAAAACTCACAAATTACTTAAAAGTCATGACACTTGAAGCTCAAACACTTGCTAGAGCATGTGGAAAAAATAGTCTGCATAACTTAGAACCTGAAGATTTGTGTGCTTTAACAGTTGAGGCAGCTGCTATGGCAAGAGTCCCTTTAGCAGGTAGTAATTGGATACCGGGACTAAAGGATAAAAAATAATATTGTGAAGATTAATTAATGATTATAAATTAAGGAGTAAATATGCCAAAAAATTTGTCTAAAATTGCAAAACAAAAAAAAATTAAATACTTTTTAATAAGTTTTGTTGATTTATTTGGAGTTCTAAGATCAAAATTAGTTCCTACCCAAGCAATTTCTGAAATGCAAAAAAATGGTGCTGGGTTTGCTGGATTTGCAACTTGGCTAGATATGACTCCAGCTGATAGTGATATGTTTGGTGTACCTGATCCAGATAGCTTGATTCAACTACCTTGGAATAAAGAAATTGGATGGCTAGCTTCAGATTTATATATGGATGGCAAACCTGTAAAAGCCTCTCCAAGAGTAATGCTTAAAGAACAAATTAAAAAGATGTCTCAAAAAAAATTACAAATGAAGTCAGGTGTTGAGTGCGAATATTTTTTAATATCAGAAGACGGCTCATCAATAGCTGACCAAAGAGATATACAATCCAAACCTTGCTATGATCAATCTGCTTTAATGAGAAGATATGATTTAATAAAAGAAATTTGTGACTGCATGATTACAATGGGATGGAAGCCTTATCAAAATGATCATGAAGATGCTAACGGCCAATTTGAAATGAATTGGGATTACACAGACTCTTTAATCACAGCTGACAGACACGTTTTCTTTAAATATATGGTTAAAAGTTTAGCTGAAAAACATGGTTTAAGAGCAACCTTTATGCCAAAACCCTTTCATAATTTAACTGGAAACGGTTGTCACGCTCACGTTTCAGTATGGAATGGTAAAGATAATAAATTTTTAGATAAAAAAGATACGCTTGGTTTGAGTAAATTGGCTTATAATTTCTTGGGTGGTGTAATGAATAACACTCAAGCTTTATCAGCCTTTTTTAATCCAACAATTAATAGTTATAGGAGAATTAATGCTCCACCAACAAAATCTGGTGCAACTTGGTCACCAAGTAGTATTTCTTATACAGGTAATAACAGAACACACATGATTAGAATTCCAGATCAAGGAAGATTTGAATTAAGATTAATGGATGGTGCTGCAAACCCATATTTACTTCAAGCGGGAATAATTGCTGCTGGCCTTGAGGGGATTAATAAAAAATTAAATCCTGGAAAACCATTACATTGCAATATGTATAAAGATTATAAAAAATATCCAAAACTAAAAAAATTACCTAATGATGTTAATCAAGCAATTTCTATGCTTCAAAAAAGCAAACCCCTTGCTGATGCCTTTGGGAAAGATGTGATTGAAAGCTATATAAAACTTAAAAATTCTGAAATAAAAGACTTTAAGAGCAAATTTTCATTTAATAAGAAAAAACCAGTCACTAAGTGGGAAAAAGATAATACTTTAGACTGTTAGATTATGGCAATATTATCCAATGGTCACCAATGGAAGTTTTCTGAATTTATTGATAATAAAAATTATTCTTTTGATAAAAAACAAATTCTAAATTCATTATCTGAAAAAGAAATTGATGATGCTTATTCCAGTATTTCAAAATGGGAAGGATACGCTCCTACTCCATTAATATCCTTAAACAAATTATCAAAGGAATTAAATTTAAATAAAATTTATTATAAAGATGAAAGTAAAAGATTTGATCTAAAATCATTTAAAGCGTTAGGTGGTGCTTATGCAGTTGAAAAAGTAACTCAAGGTAATAAAGATATAGTAGTTGCAACTGCAACAGCTGGAAATCATGGAAGATCCGTTGCATGGGGTGCAAGAAGATTAGGTTTAAAGTGTAAAATTTTTATCAGTGAATTTGTTAGTGATGCTAGAGGTCAAGCAATGACAGATCTTGGTGCAGATGTAATTAAAGTTGAGGGTAATTATGAAAAATCATTAATTGAATGTATTAAACAATCTACAGAAAATAATTGGCAAATAGTTCAAGATGTTGCTTGGAAAAATTATATGTTGGTTCCAAAATATACCATGGCTGGTTATTCGGTAATGATGAAAGAAATTGTTGATCAGATCAAAGGTGAAAAGATTACTCATATAGTTTTACAAGCTGGTGTTGGCGGGATGGCTGGAGCAATGGTTGCAGGTATCGCAAGGTATTTGAATAATGTTCCTGTTACTTTGGTAGTTGAACCAGATAGCGCGGCTTGTGTTATGGAAAGTATTAAAACTGGTAAAATAGAGAAGATTGATATTAAAAGAGAGAGTTTAATGGGCGGAATGTCTTGTGGGGAAGTGTCATTGGTCCCATGGGAAATTTTAAAAAATTCAGTTAAACATTGTATTAGTCTACCTGACGATGATATTGCAAAAACTATGAAATTATTAGGAAATTCAAGTTTTAGTGAAGAAAAGATAATAGCAGGAGAAAATTCTGCACCAGGAGTAATAAGTTTAATCACTAGCTGTGAAGATCAAAATATTAAAGAAAACTTACAACTAAATAAAAAATCTAATGTTCTAATTATTGGTTGTGAGGGTGATACTGATAAAGAAATTTATAAGAATCTTATAAATCAATAAATTTATTAAATAAAATGAAAAAAATTTCAAAAAAAAATGTTGTTGATTTTGATTTTTATAAAATTTTCAAACCTGAATTAACTCCTAAAAGAATGATGGAATTAGGTGTGTTTGGTGGTTCTTACTTTGGTTTAAATGTAAAAGAATTTCCCAAATCATGGTTTAAAAATGCAAAGATAAGTAAAAATTTTGATGTAAATTTAAATAGATTTAAAGTTGCTTCAGGTTTATCAAGAGAACATTGGATGGAAAAAGGTTGGATTTTTAAAGAAGATCCTTTGGGTTGGTTTCAGTGGTATTGTAGATTCACTAATGGAAGAAGAATTTCACATATAGATAAAATACAAATTAAAAGATGGAAAAATTTTAGAAGACATGTACTAGCAATTGAAAAAAATTGTGAAAAAGGTGATTTGGGATGCCGAAAAAGACAAAGACAGGCTATATTACAGTGGGCTTATGATCCTTATAGATAATTATATTTTATTGATGTTAATTCATAAAGTCTACTAATTGTTCTTTTAAAAAATTGTTTCAAGTTCATAGATGAAGAGAGTAAATCCAATTTTGACTGAGATGTAATCATTAGTGGAATACTTTTTTCATAAAGAACATCAATCAATGTAATAAATCTTTGTTGTTGATTAGAGTTATCATTATTAAAATTAGGTATATTTTCAATGATTATAAAATTACATGTTTGGGCAATTTTTATGTAATCTTCAGCACCGATATTTTTGGCACATAAATCTTTAAAATCAAATCTTGAGATGCCATCATAGTAGTTTTTAATAATGAATTTTCTTCCTTTTATAGTTAAAACTCTTTCCTTCATTGATATATTTTTTGTGATTTGTCTAAAATATTTATTAACTTTAAAATTAGTTACTTCATTTAATGGATATAAAAATCTTTCATTTTTATTGTTTTGAGATTTTCTATAATCTTCTTCAATACTTAATTTTTCTTGATAACACTTGTTTTTAATTATTTTTATAAAAGGAAGGAACTGATCTCTTTGTAATCCATCTTTATAAAGATCATTAATTTTTATATTAGATGAGAATAAAACTTTTATATTTTTGTCAAACATCTTCTTAAAAAGATTACCCAAGATCATTGCGTCTACAATATTTGTTACTTGAAATTCATCAAAATAAATTAATTCATAATTTTTTTTCAATTTATTTACAAATTTATCAATAATATTTTCTTTTTTATTTCCTTTATTTTTAAATACAAAATCATGAAACCTGACCATAAATTCATTGAAATGTAGTCTTTGTTTTGTAGATTTTAAATTGTTATAAAAAAAATTAAGTATCATTGTTTTGCCCACTCCAACATCACCGTGTAAATAAAAACCTAATTTAGATTTTTTTTGAGATAATAAATTTTTAAAAAAAGATTTATTAAAGTTCAGTTTGTAAAACTTGTTTAACTGCTTTATTAAAATTATTTGATTAGGATTAACTTCTAAATTATTTTTTTTACAATGATTTAGAAATAATTTATTTAAATTCATTTTTTAGTTTTAAAATCTATGCCATATTCAGATCTAGAACCTTTTCTTAATCCAAAAGGTCCAGGTATAAAAATTGTCATTGGTTTTGTGCCTTCTTTTAAATCTACTCTATGATGAGCATTTGCAGAACGAAATCCTATGTAGCCAGGTCTTCTCCAAAATTTACCTTTTTTGGTAGTTTCCCAATATCCGCCTCTTAAAATAATAGTAATATAAGGGCATAAATGATTATGAACACCCTCTCCATGGTCATCTGCAAGCATTTCATGAATTAAAATGTTAAATGGAAACCATTTAGGTCTATATCTAAAAAAAACATAATATCTATTTAACCAAGGTTTGGCCTCGTTATATCTTGAGTGGGAAGGACCTCTGTCTAAAACAACTTTTTTTCTACCGATCTTATCAAGAAATTTTAAGATCATAATTAATTATACTGAATGATAGATCCGTTTCTAATAACAAATAAACTTTGATTAAAAATAAATGGTCTTGAAGTAAAATTTCCTGCAACTTTCTCTACACCAATTACTTTACCAAGATTTAAATCTACAACTATCATCTTTCCATCTGTATTTGTTAGGTATAATTTTGTATCTCCAATAGCAAATCCTATTGGTTTAACATTTTTTCTTTTTTTAATTTTATAATTTAAATAAAGATCACTGATACGAATGATATTTCCATTATTCTTCTCTACAACATATAAGTAACCTTCATTTGATATAGTAAAAATTAAATTTCCACTTGTGATTGGAGTCAAATTTGAATTAATTTCATTAATCCAATTTGTAATACCTGTTCTGACATCTACTGAATAAAATTCATTTTTATTATTTGAAAAATAAATTGATTTATTGTCAGATACTAATTTTGAAACTTTAAAATTATAAGTTTCATTTATAATGCTACTACTTTGCGTTGGTAATTGCCAAGTTATTAGACCTGAGTCAATATCAACAGCAGTAACATCTCCTATCGAGTTAGTAAAAATAATTAACTCCCCTAAGATAATTAATGAAAAATTTGAACTAGATATTGTAAAAGAATCCTCTGTTGGTAAGTTCCAACATTCAGAGCCATCATTAATATTGTAACATCTTAATGTATTTTTATAGTCAACTGCAAAAATTTTATTTTTGCTTCTCTTGATTTCAGAGTTAAAAGGATAAATATTATTTTTAGACCAAATTAGTTCACCTGAATTAATATTAATTGAATAATATTTTGAAATACTATCTGTGATTAATAAATTTTGATCAACTAATGCGAAATTTAATTTAGGCTTTAATTTTTTTTCTGATTTTGAGTAATAATTTTTTTTCCATAAAACTTTTTGATTATTGTCGTATCTAATAATAGAACCTTTTTTATCAAAAAATATTAAGCCATCATTTAAAAAAAGAGGTTTAAAGTTTAAATGATTAACATCATCTAGTTTTGAAAATTTATAAATTCCTACTTTTTCAATTGACCCACTATAATCTTGAATTCCATAATTATTTCTGTTGTCTACAATTTTATTATTAATTTTAATTTTAGATAGGTCTAATTTTAATTCTTGATTAAATTGAGTGACAACTTTTTTTTCAGAAAATACTTTTTTTATATTTTTAGGATTTTTTGTATCAACTTCTTTATTTTGCCAAATAGAAGAGTTCTCATTTAAAGAGCAATTATTTAAAAAAAATAATGATATAATTAAAATTAATAATCTATTCACTCAAATCTCTATTCAATCTTTTTTCAGCTTGTGACCTTATATCTGAATTTGAGTTTTCTAAACTGATTATTTGATTGAAAAATTCTTTAGATTTTTGTTTTTGATCTTTTGAATAGAAATATTCTGCCATTAAATATAATGCATGGGATTTCCAAACACTGTCAGAATTAATCAATGGATTTAGAATATTTAATAGATCACTTTCTTGAGACTGGTCGGCATTAAACAATGCTTTTTTATAAATAATTAAATTTTTTATTTCTCTATCTAATGACGTTTTTTCAATTAAAATATCAAAATAACCGTTTATTTCACTTTGATTAGAAATCAATTTATTATCTATAATAAAGTATAGAGATAAAGGAGAATATGTTGGGTCTTGTTCGTTAATAATTTCAACTAATTTTTGAACTGTCGATCCTTTTACGTTTTCTGAAAAAGCTAAAGTGGTTAAATTGAATTTATTAGAAATATCTTTTTTCTTATTAGTTTTGTAGTTATCAAAACCATAAGCACCTATTAAAACAACAACCAAAACAATAGCTGTTGAGATAATTTTATTCTTATTATTTATAAAAAAGTTTCTTACTTTTTCATTTCTTGTATTACTATTTATAATTGAAATATCTTCTTCCATAATTAAATCATATTCCTTAAAACATATTGGAGTATGCCTCCATTTTTATAATACTCTAGTTCATTTTTAGTATCAATTCTGCATAAAGTGTTAACTTTTTTAATATCCCCTGACGCATATTTAATCTCTAAAATAACTTCATCAGATGGTTTTATTCCTTTTTCAACATCAAGAACACTTATTAATTCTGAGCCAATTAAATTTAAATTTTTCCTATTTACATTATCTGTAAATTGTAAAGGCAAAATTCCCATTCCTATCAAATTAGATCTATGAATTCGTTCAAAACTTTCAGCTATAACTGCTTTAACACCTAATAATTTTGTTCCTTTTGCAGCCCAATCTCTCGAAGAACCAGTGCCATATTCTTTGCCCCCAATGACAACTAAATCTGTTCCTCTTTTTTTATACTCAACCACCGCATCATATACAGGTAATACTTTTTTCTCTGGATATATTTTTGTAAAGCCACCTTCGGTTCCTGGAGCCATTTCATTTCTAATTCTTATATTTGCAAATGTTCCTCTCATCATTACTTCATGATTTCCTCTTCTTGAACCATAAGAGTTATAATCTTTTGGAAGAATTTGATGCTCCATGAAATATTCTCCAGTTGGACTTTCCTTTTGAATATTTCCTGCAGGAGATATGTGATCAGTTGTAACCATGTCACCTAGAATTAATAAAGGTCTTGCATCTTTGATTTCTTTAAATCCCTCTGGCTCATCTGATAAGTTGTCAAAGAAAGGAGGTTTTTTTACATATGTTGATCCTTCATCCCAACTGTAAATACTACTTTCTTCTGTTTTTATTTTTTGCCATTGGCTGGGTCCCTCTGAAACATTTGAATATCTCTTAATAAACATCTCGGCATTTAAAGAATCTTTTAGAGTATCTTCAATTTCTTTATTTGATGGCCAGATATCTTTTAAGTAAACATCATTTCCATCTTTGTCTTTACCGAGAGCATCTTTATATAAATCAACTTCCATGTGACCAGCGAGTGCATAAGCAACAACAAGTGGAGGTGATGCTAAATAATTTGCTTTAATGTGAGGAGAAATTCTTCCTTCAAAATTTCTATTTCCAGATAAAACAGACACTGCATAAATATTTTCTTTTTGGATCGCCTCAACTATATTTTCAGGCAGCGGACCTGAATTACCAATACATGTTGTGCAGCCATAGCCCACTAAATTAAAACCCAATTTGTCTAGATAAGTATTTAATCCTGCTTTTGCCAAATAATCAGTTACTACCTGAGAACCTGGCGCTAATGAAGTTTTAACCCACGGTTTTACTTCTAATCCAAGTTCAACAGCCTTTTTAGCAAGTAATCCGGCTCCAATTAAAACGTTGGGATTTGAAGTATTTGTGCAAGAGGTGATTGCTGCAATTAAAATTGAACCATCTTTAATCTCATACTCAGTATTTGAAACCTTTGAAATTGAGTGATCTTTTTTACTTGTTGCATCTACTAAAACTTTTTTAAATGAAGTTGGTGCATCTGTTAATAAAACTTTATCTTGTGGTCTTTTAGGTCCAGAGATCGTTGGAACCACTGTGGACATATCTAATGAAATGGTATCCGTAAATTCTATTTCATCACTTGACCATAAACCTTGTTCTTTTGCATATTGCTCAACAACATTTACTGTATGTTGGTCTCTTCCAGAAAATTTTAGGTATTTTAATGTTTCGTCATCAATTGGAAAAAAACCACATGTAGCACCATACTCAGGAGCCATGTTTGCAATGGTTGCTCTATCTGCAAGAGTTAAATTTTTTAAGCCCTCACCATAAAATTCTACAAATTTGCCAACAACGCCTTTATCTCTTAACATTTTAACTACAGTTAAAACTAAATCAGTTGCTGTTGTTCCTTCAGGCATTTTATTTTTAACTTCAAAACCTATAACTTCAGGAATTAACATTGAAATTGGCTGACCTAACATCCCGGCTTCAGCTTCAATTCCACCAACACCCCAACCTAAAACAGACAAACCATTAACCATAGTAGTATGACTATCAGTTCCAACTAAAGTGTCTGGAAAAAGATATTTATTGCCTTCAAATTCCTCTGACCAAACTACTTTAGACAAATACTCTAAATTTACTTGATGGCAAATTCCAGTTCCAGGTGGAACTATTCTAAAGTTATTAAATGCTTGCTGTCCCCATTTTAAGAATGAATATCTTTCACCGTTTCTTTCAAATTCTATATCAACATTTTTTTCAAAAGAATCTGATTTCGCCGATTGATCCACTTGGACAGAATGATCAATTACAAGATCTACAGCAGATAATGGATTTATTGTATTTGGGTCTTTATTTTTATCTTTAACGGCTTCTCTCATGGCAGCTAAATCTGCTACTGCCGGAATACCTGTATAATCTTGAAGCAAAACTCTAGCTGGTCGGTATGCAATTTCAGTGTTTGATTTTTTTGACTTTAACCACTCTTTAATTGAATTAATCTGATTTTTATTAACTGACAAGTCATCCTCGTATCTCAAAAGATTTTCTAACAGTACTTTTAAAGATTTTGGTAGTTTAGATATGCCCTCTAATCCATTTTGTTCAGCTTTATTTAGAGAGTAATATTTATAATTTGTGTCTTGTATTTTAATTTCTGAAAGTGAGTTAAACGAATTTTTAGAACCTGGTTTCATTTTTTTATATATAAAATGTTATTATGCTTAATAAAAGAAGTCCCGACATAGCATAATTAAAGTATTTAATAAATTTATCATTTGTCGCGAATTTCCTCAAAAATTTACCTATAAATGTCCATAATGTAATACTTGTCGAAGAAAACAAGAATGCAAGAGCTACTACTTGTGTTGCATGATTCAAATAATTTTCTCCCAGCTCAACATAAGATGAAACTACAATTATAGCTACCATCACACCCTTAGGATTTAAGTATTGAAAAAGAAAAGTTTCAATGAACTTTACTGGATTTTCTTTTTTGATTTCGTCAGAGGCTGTTGAGGATGCAATTTTGTAAGCTAAATAAATTAAAAAAACAGTTCCAAGATACCTAATTATAATTTGAATTATTGGAAATAATTTAAATACATTAATTAATCCAATTGTTAATAAGAGAACTAAAGAGGTGAAGCCTAAAGTTGTTCCTAAAATATGTGGGATAGTTTTTTTAATTCCAAAGTTAAAACCTGAATAAGATGCAACTACATTATTTGGCCCAGGTGTATAAGCTGTAACAAACCAAAATAAAGATATGGATAAGATTTCTGGATGCATTGATTAAGCTATTGGAAGACCATTCTCAGATTTTTGAGAAGGATGAACGAGAACAACTTTTCCTTCTTTATCTATTGATCCTAATATCAACACTTGAGATACTATGCCTGCTATATTTTTTTCAGGAAAATTGCATACTCCTATTACTTGTTTTCCTTTTAAATTATCTTCATTATAATAATGAGTAATTTGAGCAGAAGACTGTTTAATTCCAATCTCTTCACCAAAATCAACTTCGACTACTAGAGATGGTTTTCTTGCTTTTTCATTTTTCTTTACAGAGACTACTGTACCTACACGAATGTCTACTTTGTCAAAATCATCAAAGGTAATTTGTTCTTTCATATAATTAATATATAATAGTTGTTAAATATGAGTACAGAAAATAATTCAAAAGCATTATTTGATAATTCAGTTCAAATTTTGACCGACCTGATAGCTTTTAAAACTATTTCAGGGGAAGATAACAGTTCATTAATTGATTATTGTGACGATATATTAAAAAAATTAGGGGCTACTTCTTTTAGAACTTACGATGATGAAAAAAAAAGAGTGAACCTATTTGCAACAATAAAAGCTAAAAACTCAAATAATAAGAAACCAATAATATTATCTGGTCATACTGACGTTGTTCCAGTTTCAAAAGGATGGAGCTCAGACCCTTTTACCGCAACAGTCAAGGGAGATAAATTATATGGAAGGGGTTCGTGTGACATGAAAGGATTTATTGCTTGTACTTTAGCTTATGCTCCTATTTATTCTAAATCAAATTTAGATCGAGATATTCATTTCTCATTTACGTTTGATGAAGAAACAGCCTGTCAGGGAGCTCCAATATTAATAGAAGAGTTAAAACAGAGAAATATCAAAGATGGTATTTGTATTATTGGTGAACCTACTAATATGAAAATTATTGATGCTCATAAAGGATGTTACGAATACACAACTTATTTTAAAGGTTTAGCAGGTCATAGCTCAGCACCTCACAAAGGTGTTAGTGCTGTTGAATATGCATCAAGATACGTAAATAAATTAATTGAATTAAGAAAAAAATTAAAAGATAGAGCTCCAAAAGATTCTATTTTTGATCCACCTCACTCTACTCTTTCAATTGGTGGTGTATTTGGAGGTATTGCTCACAATGTAATAGCAGACAAATGTCATGTAAATTGGGAAACAAGACCAGTTGTTAAAGAAGATGGTGTATTTTTAAATCAAGAAATCGATAAATATGCAAATGAAATATTGTTACCAGAAATGAAAAAAGTTTTTCCTAATGCTTCTATCGAAAAAGATATTATTGGTGAAATAGTTGGTTTTGATAGAAAAGATAAATCAGATGCCTGTGAGTTAATTTCAAGTTTAACAGGTGATAATTCTAGACAAGTTGTTTCATTTGGAACTGAAGCAGGTTTGTTTCAAGAAATTGGTATTAGCACTGTAGTCTGTGGACCTGGTTCAATTGATCAAGCTCATAAAATTGATGAGTTCATTGTCTTAGATGAGCTTAAAAAATGTCTAAACTTGCTAGATGGTATTAAGGTAGAGTCTGTTTCAAATTAATAAATTGTTAACCAATACAAAGTAAATTATAAATTTAACATGTCTAAAAAAGATCCAAGAAATATGATTGGGTATGGTGCCAAAGATAAAAAGATTAAATGGCCTAACAATGCAAAGATAGCTGTACAGATAGTTTTAAACTATGAAGAAGGTGCTGAAAATTGTGTTTTAAATGGTGACAAACATTCAGAAGTTTTTTTATCTGAGATTATAGGGGCACAACCAGTTAGAGGCAGGCATATTAACATGGAGTCTCTTTATGAATATGGCTCTCGAAGAGGATTTTGGAGATTACATAAAATATTTAAAGAAAAAAAAATTCCAGTTACAATTTTTGGAGTTGGAATGGCTTTGGCAAAAAATCCTCAAGTATGTAAAGCTCTAATGAGTTCAAATTACGAAGTAGCCTCTCATGGATGGAGATGGATTGATTATCAAAACATTAAAAAGTCTGAAGAAAAAAAACATATGAAAATGGCAATTGAAACTCATAAAAAAATATTTGGTAAAAGACCTCTAGGTTGGTACACAGGAAGATGTAGTCCCAATACTAGAGATTTAGTGTTTGAAGATGGAGATTTCTTATATGATAGCGACTCATACAGTGATGATTTGCCTTATTGGGAGACAAGAAAGAATAAACGACAACTAATCATTCCATATACACTTGATAATAACGATATGAGGTTTGCAACAAATCAAGGTTTTAACACTGGTGATCATTTTTATTCCTATTTAAAAGACAGTTTTGATGCATTGTATGAGGAAGGTAAAACTAACCCAAAAATGATGTCTGTAGGATTACATTGTAGAATAATTGGCAAGCCTGGGAGAGTGCAAGCTTTGAAAAAATTTATAGACTATATTAAAAAACATAAAGATGTATGGATATGTAAAAGAGTTGATATCGCTAAACATTGGATTAAAAACTATTCTAAATAATGTCAAAAAAAATAATATTTACAAACGGATTAATTGATCTAGCGCAACCAAGGTTGGGATCAAAAGTAATATTTAGAACAGATGATTTTTTTGCATCTGCTAACAGAATTATTGACCCCTCTACACCTGTATTTAAGGACGGATTGTTTGATAAAAATGGTAAATGGATGGATGGTTGGGAGTCGAGAAGAAAAAGAACTCCTGGACATGATTATTTAATTATTAAATTAGGTAAACCTGGTTCCATTTTAAAAGTTAATGTTGACACATCTCATTTTAATGGAAATCAACCTTCAATGATTTCTATCGATGGTTGTAATTCAAAACCAAATAATACCAAAAATTTTAAGTGGAAAACTTTAGTAAGTAAAAAAAAAACTAAAGCAAATAGTCCACATATTTTTAAAACTTCATCCAAATCAGTTTTTACACATATTAAATTAAATATATTTCCAGATGGAGGTGTCGCAAGACTAAGACTTTATGGAAGTATATCTAAAGAAAATAATAATTTTACAAATAAAACTATTAACCTTGCATCTCTTTTAGATGGCGCATCAGTTATTGCTTGTAATAATGAACATTTTGGTAAGGCAGAAAATATTTTAGCACCAGGAAAAGCAAAAAATATGGGAGATGGCTGGGAAACTAGAAGAAGAAGAGATAAAGGGTTTGATTGGCTTATATTAAATTCTATTGATGGTGAAAAAATTGATAAAATTGAAATATCAACTCATCATTTTAAAGGAAACTTTCCAAGTCATTGCTCTTTACAGGCAGCTTATATACCGACTAAAAAATCTTCATCTTCAATTGTTAAAAACTCTAATAAGTGGAAAACATTGATGAAAAAAACTTCTTTAAAAGCTAACAAAACACATGTGTTTAAAAATAAATTAATGAAGAATGATAAAATAAATTTTATTAAGATTAATATTTTCCCTGATGGAGGTATTTCTAGATTTAGAATTTTTGGTAAAGCTAAATAATGAATATTACAATTACCCCAAAAGAAATCACTAAAGAAAATTTTTCTAAGTTTGGAGATATGATTGCAACAGATGGTATCAATCCAATAGAAATAAATGAAGGCTTTGCAAAAAGATTTGATGGCATAGCTAATCTTAATACCTCTAAGGATAATGGAGAGACAACTATTTGTATTTTTTCAGCCCTTAAAAGAACTTTTCCTATGAAAATAGATATGATGGAAAAACATCCTTTAGGTAGCCAAGCATTTATTCCAATGAAGCCAACTACCTTTTTAGCGTTTGTTGCACCTGCAGGTGACAAACCTGATTTAAATAAAGTTGAGTCATTCATTGTTCCGCCTGGCATAGGTGTTAATTACAATGCAGATGTATGGCATTTTCCTTTAATCTCTACTGAGGATATGAATTTCTTGGTTGTTGATAGAAAAGGATCTGGTGACAACCTTGTTATTAAAAATTTTGATAAAGAAGAAATAGTTTTAAAATACTAAAGCCCGCAACATTTCTGCAACGGGCTTTATTGTAATTTACTTTTTATTTTTTAGATATTGCTAGATGAACTGCAGCACCTAAAGATGCTCCAATTATCCAAGCATAACCTCCACCGCCACCTAAGTTAGCGAAGAAGTCACCTAAACCTAAAATTAAAATGTTTGGCCAAACAGTACCAACAGCAATATAACCTGAAAGTACCCAAGCTAAAATTGCTTTATGGTTAAAGCCACCATTGTAATGATACTTAGCTTTTTTACTAGCATCAAACAATGCATCAACATCTAATTTTTCTTTTTTAATTATGTAGTAATCAGTAATCATAATACCAAATACTGGAGCAAGAATTGCACCTAAAGTATTAACAAATGGAAATAAACCCATTTGAGTAATAACAGCAACCCACATTCCACCAATTACAAAACCAAAACCAGCAGTTATTAGTCCACCAGTTTTAAAATTGATTTTACTAGGCATTAAGTTCGCTAAGTCATACGCAGGAGGTATAAAGTTTGCAACCATGTTAATTCCAACTGTTGCAGCAAAGAAAGCAAATGCGGCAATAATTGTTAAACCTAAGTTGTCAACTTTCGCAACCATTTCTGTTGGACTTGAAACATACTCACCAAAAATGGCAATTGTTCCACCAGTAATCATTAAAGTAATGAAAGAGAATAAAATTACGTTTCCTACTAATCCCCATAGGTTACCTTTTTTCATTTCGTCTTCATTTTTAACAAATCTAGCAAAGTCACCAAAATTGATTACTACAGCTGCAAAATATCCAACCATAATTGAAAATACTGCTAAGAAAGCTCCAAATGATCCCAAACCTTCGAAACCACCAGATCTTTCACCACCAGAGAATATAGTTCCAACCTCAGAAAATAACCCTCCACCAGCTTTAGCCCAAATAACTAGCATTAAAAGTATCATTACTGCATAAACAGCAGGACCAGCAAAGTTTAAGAATCTTTTAACAAGATCTACACCTTGCCAAAATAAATAAACTTGGAATGCTGATACAAATATAAATGAAACCCACATTACACCTGTCATACCAAGAAACATAACTTCGCCTTCCATTCCTGTAATTCCAGTGATTAAAAGTGCTACAGCAGTTGATGCTGCATAAGTTTGTGCTCCATACCAAAACATTGCAACAAGGCCTCTAGCCATTGCTGGAAAGTTTGCTCCAAAAACACCCATACTGACACGAGCGAATACTGGATATGGAATTCCATGTTTTACACTTGGTTTACCTGATAAATTCACGAGCCACATAATAAAAAATCCTGCAAGAATTAATGCAGCAAATACAGCCCAACCATTTAGTCCTGACGCTAAGAATAAAGATGCTGCCAAAGTATAACCAAATAAACTTTGAACATCATTTGCCCACACGTTAAAGATTTCGAACCATCCCCAATTTTTTTTAGCTTTTGGAGTTGGAGCTAAATCTGAGTTGTAGAGTTTTGACGATCTACTCATATTTTTCTCCCTTTTTTTTGTTACAAGTTGAAGTAATCTTTAATTACATCTTCCTATTCTGCGACAGTATGTACTTTGAATAATAACTGTAAACAAAAAAAATACTAATATGTGTATATAATTACTTAATTAATGTAAAAAAACCTATTATGATCACGAAATAAGTATAGTTTTCAATTATTTGAGATTATTCGTTCCAACCGCTAACTGCTTTAACTTCAAGATATTCTTCAAGCCCTAATTTTCCTGCTTCACGACCAATTCCTGAATGTTTGTAACCACCAAAAGGTGCATCAGGTGCTAACCCAGCACCATTAATATCAACCATTCCAGATCTAAGTTTTCTTGCAACTCGGTTTGCTTTTTCTTGATCTTGAGTTTGAATAAAATTTAAAAGTCCATAAGGTGTATCATTTGCAATCGCGATTGCTTCTTCTTCTGTCTCGAACGGTATAATCGATAACACTGGCCCAAAAATTTCTGTTCTTGCAATTTGCATTTGATTATTTACATCAGCAAAAGCTGTTGGTTTAACAAAATATCCTTTATCTAAACCATCTGGTTTACCCGTTCCACCAGCAACTAATTTTGCACCTTCATCAATTCCAACTTGAATTAATGATTGAATTTTATCAAATTGAGTTTTTGAAACAACTGGACCTATATGATCACCCTCCTTTGCTGCAACATCAACTTTCATAGAATTAGCAAAATTTTTAACTCTTTCAACTGCTTCATCATACATTGATTTTTCAACCAACATTCTTGTTGGAGCATTACAAGATTGTCCTGTATTTCTAAAACATCTTAGTGCTCCTCTTTCAACAGCCTCAGCATCAGCATCTTTAAAAATAATGTTTGCTCCTTTTCCTCCAAGCTCTAAACTTACTCTTTTAAAATCTTTAGCTGCATTCTGAGAAATTAAAGCTCCAGCTCTAGTTGAGCCAGTAAATGATATCATATTTATATCTGGGTGACTTGTTAAAGCGTTTCCTGTAACTGCTCCATCTCCATTAACTAAATTAAAAACACCTTTTGGTAATTTTATTTCATCAATCATTTCAGCTAATATCATTGAAGATAAAGGAGCTATCTCAGACGGTTTAAGTACCATTGTGCATCCTGCTGCAATCGCTGGAATCACTTTTAGACAAGTTTGATTCATTGGCCAGTTCCACGGAGTTATTAATGCACAAACTCCTTTTGGCTCATGTAAAATATTATTATTAAGAGCATGTTCACCTAATTTTGCTTCAAATGTATATTCTTTTAAAACTTTTATATAAGATTTTATATGACTTGCTCCAGTTCCAGCTTGTAATTGAGTTGAAAAATCAATTGGTGCTCCCATTTCAAGAGTTATTGCTTTGGCCATTTCAGCCCATCTTTTTTTATACACAACGTACAGGGCTTCTAAATATTCTAATCTTTCTTCTTTTGAAGAAAATGCCCAAGTCTCGAAAGCTTTTGTTGCTGCAACTACAGCGTCATTTACATCTTCAACTCCACCTAAAGATATTACTGCGCATTCTTCTTCTGTTGAAGGATCTATTACTTTTAAGTCATTAGGTTTTTTTGGAGAAACCCATTCACCATTTATATAAAATTTTTTCTTATCTAGCATTTTGAGAAACTATCCTTTCTTTATGATTTTGCAAATAAATTTGTTAATTCGTAAACAATTGTTGCAGCCGCCAATGATGTAACTTCAGCATGGTCATATGCTGGTGAGACCTCAACCACATCAGCAGAAACTAAATTTAATCCTGAAAGTCCTCTTAAAACATTAACCATCTCTCTTGTAGTCATGCCAGCAATTTCTGGTGTGCCTGTTCCAGGAGCAAAAGCTGGATCTAAAACATCTATATCTATTGATAAATATAAAGGATTGTTACCTACTCTTTTTTTTATTCTTTCTGCAATTTTATCAGTACCTTCTGTTTGAAATTCATCACAATGAATTATCTTAAATCCAAAACTTTCATCATTTTTAATATCATCCCTACTATAAAGTGGACCCCTAATCCCAACATGCATTGAAGCATCATCTAAAAACAAACCTTCTTCTCTTGCTCTTCTAAATGGAGTTCCATGTGTATAGGGTGCTCCAAAATAAGTATCCCAAGTATCGAGGTGAGCATCAAAGTGGACTAAGGCAACTGGTCCATTACATTTTTTATTAATCGCTCTAAGAAGTGGAACTGCTATTGTGTGATCACCACCTAAACTAATTATACCACCTACTTTATTTAATAAATCTGTTGCCCCAGCTTCAATTTGTTTTATAGCTTCATCAATACTAAATGGGTTACAGGTAATATCTCCAGCATCTGCAACTTGTTGAACTTTAAAAGGTTCCACGTCATAACTTGGATGATAATTAGTTCTTAAATGTCTTGAAGCCTGACGAATACTTTGTGGGCCAAATCTTGCCCCAGGTCTATAACTTGTGCCAGCATCAAATGGTACTCCGACAATTGCAACATCACAACTTTCAACATCTCTTAGCTCTGGTAATCTTGCGAAAGTTGATGGGCCTGCAAACCTTGGAACTTTTGTTCCACTCACGGGTTGAACTGGGTTTTTATTACGTTCTTTTTTCATTTATAAACAAAATGTACCACATTCTTTTTAAATCGAATATCATCTAAATTATGCATATGAGGATTTTTAAGCTTGTTTTAATATTATTTTTTTTAATAACACCTGTAAAAGCTAATTCTATTTACAATCTAATCAAAATACCAAATTTAGAAATCTATGAATTAAAAACTACGAATAAACTGAAATATTTTTATGCAGCCAAGCCTTTTAGACTTGGGGTTCAGAAAAACATTTCTTGCATAAATTCTAACAAAAAAACTTACGATAAAAAATATCAAACTATATCTAAAAATTTGAGCAGATATTCAAAAGAATTTTTAAAAATAATTAATCTTAAATATATTGTAATGTGTGAAAACCTATCTATTTCAGGAATAAATACAGCCGGAATTCCAGATCATGTAATGAAAACATTAATTATAGATCTAAAATTTAATGAAAAGTATTTTGAACGAGTAATTCACCATGAATTATTTCATATTATTAACGATGGTTTTAAAGATTTATTTGATGAAGAAGAATGGAAAAAGTTTAATCAGCCAAATTTTAAATATGCAGATTGCTCCACTTGTTCAAAGAAATTAGGTCTTGAAACCTATAAAAAAACAAACGGTTTTTTTACTGAATACTCAATGACAATTCCATCTGAGGATATGGCAGAAGTATACTCGCATTTAATTATGGGAAATTATAAAAATTCAAATGATAAAATTCTTAATAAAAAAATCAAATTTATAAAAGATAAATTAAAAGAAATTGATAGCACATTTGTATTTAAGACATGATTAAAAAAGTTAAAGCCTCTCTACATGAAAAGTTAATTTTAATATTTCTAATATTATTAGGAATTTTTGCTCTAAGTTTTACAATACTAATAAAAAATAAATGTCTGTTTGTAAAAAATTTTGATCCTCAAAAAATTAATTATTCAAAACCAGAAAATATTGTTGTGCTTAATGCTGAATGTGGAAATGTTATCATTGAACTTTATCCTGAAATATCTCCAAATGGAGTCGGGAGATTTAAAAAATTAATTAATTTACAAGCATATGATAATGTTGCTTTTCACAGAGTAATTAAAGATAAACTAGTTCAAGCTGGAGATCTTGAGTTTGGTAAAAAAGATCAATTAGATTACGGAAGAATTGGAACTGGAAAATCAGGTTTTGGTACTATTAAATCAGAGGTTGACGCTGAATTTAATTTTGAAAGAGGTACAGTTGGTTTAGCAAGATCTTTAAAATATGATACTGAAGATAGTCAGTTTTTTATTATTCTTGATGATGAGCCATTATTTGAAGGCGAATATACTCCTATTGGAAAAGTTATTTATGGTATTAAAGTTTTAGAAAAAATTAGATATTCTTATAGATCTGAATATGTCCTTAGACCTGATTTTATAAATACAATTAAAATATTTAGATAAAATTAATTAACTAAAGGTTTGCCTGTTGCAAGTGTATGCTTAATTCTATCTTGAGTTTCTTTGGTCTCAATTAATCTCATGAAAGCATCTAATTCTAATTTATATAAATCATCTTCTGATAATGCTTTGTCAATTGAAGTGTCTCCACCACTTACTACATGGGCTAGTTCTTGTGCTACTTTTAAACCATGATCTAGGATTACCTTGTCATTATATAATTTATCTAAAATCTTATTCATTTCAGGAAGAACTGTTTTTCCTGGAAGATTAAATTTTGTCTCTAATGGAGCTTTAAAGTTTTTATTATTATTTAAAATTTCTTTTGAAACCTCAAGCAAACTATTTCTATTCATAATTTTTTTGTCTTCAGGTTTTAAATACTTCATAGGTTCTGCCTCAACTGGTGAAGTGGCCGTTTTGCCGTATCCAATTATATCAAACACTTTAAGAGGTGCATAATTAGGATCTTTTTTAGCCTCTTCAGTATCAAGCCATCTAGCCAACATTTCTTTACACCCCCCTCCAGCTGGAATTAATCCAACAATAGTTTCAACTAAACCGACAACAATATTTGTGTGGGAAGCTACAAAATTACTTTGAACCATTACTTCAAATCCACCACCAAGAGTTAAGCCAGAAGGAGCTGAGATTACTGGATGTTCAGAATATTTTAAGAGTTTACATGTTTCTTGAAAGTATTTAATAAATTTTTCAATTGATTTTAAATCACCTTTGTTTGCAAAATCCATCGTGTAGGTTAAATTTACTCCAGCAGAAAACTGCATACTCTCGTTAATAATGATCAAAGGTTTGTCAGTTGCTTTTTTAAGAGCATCCATTGAGTCATAATCAAGTGCATTAGCTTTAGTTATAAACTCAACAATATTGTAATCATTAAAACGATAAATCTGGGCTGAGTTATTTCCATCAACACTGATTGCTTTCTTTTTAACTTTTCCTAATGTTTCAATTTCAGTATACTTTTGTCTAGAGCCATAAAAATCTTGATTTTTATTTTTAGATAAATTTTCTAGAAACTCATTTCCTTCAAATGAGTCTATTTTATTAAAAAAGTTTTCAACACCAATTTCCTCTAGCATTTCAAACGGGCCTTTAGTCCAATTAAAGCCTAATCTCATTGCTTCATCTATGTCATTAAAATCTTTAGTAATTCCAGGCACTAAAGATGATGAATATTTTATAATTTTTGAAATAACAGCCCAAGCATATTCACCAAATTTATCATCTCTTGAAATCAAAGAATTTAAATCAACCATTTCAGATCCAATATTAATTTTTTGACTTTTTGAAAACTCACCAGTTTCAAGATTAATTGCTTCCATAACCTTAGTTGCGCCAGTTTTGTTCATTCTATAAAAACCGCCCTTACCTTTTCGACCAGTATAACCTGTTTCAATCAACTTTTTGACAAGAGGGATTTCTTTAGCAACTTCTTGAAAAGGATCATTTGCTGACAATTCCTTAATAAAACTTTTGAGAACATCTGCCATTAAATCAATTCCTATTAAATCATAAAGGCCAAAAACACCTGTTTTTGGAATTCCCATAGGTCTACCAAAAATTGCATCTGCTTCTTCGATACTGAGTTTAATTTTAAAAGCTTCGGTCATTGCAACTTGCATTGCAAAAACACCTATTCTATTTCCTAAAAATCCTGGGGTATCATTACAAACAATTGCTCCTTTTCCAAGCTCCACTTCGCAAAATTTCTTTAAAGAGTTGATTTTAGCTAAATCATTATTTTCATTTTTAACAATCTCTAACAGACCCATGTATCTAACAGGATTGAAAAAGTGAGTGATACAAAAATCTTTTTTTTCTTCTGATGTTAATTTTTCAGACAAAACTTTAATTGGAATAGATGATGTATTCGATGAAACAATCGCTCCTGCTTTTCTATCTTTAAATATTTTTTCATAAATATTGTGCTTAATATCAATCCTCTCAACTACAGCTTCAACTATCCAGTCAGCTTCTTTAACTACATCAAAATTATCATTAATATTTCCTATTTTAATATTTTCAATTTGTGATTTATCTAATAGCAGTGGAGGTTTTGATTTAAATATCCTATCTCTCGCTTTTTCAGAAATTTCAGTTGTAAGGTCTAACAATGTAACAGGTACATTTGCATTACATAAATGAGCAGCTATTCCGCTTCCCATAGTTCCTGATCCAATGACTACAACTTTTTTAATATTCATATTTTAATTTTGAAAGAAAATTTATATTGAAAAAATATAATTAAGTAAATTAATTATCTATTAATTCCTCTTAGTCTCTCAGACCTTCTTCTTAAAAGCTCTGCACTAACCAAGATTAAAGTAGACATAATAATCAAACATGTCGCAACTGCCATAATAGTTGGGCTTAATTGTTCTCTTAATCCTACCCACATTTGAATTGGAATAGTAGTGTTTTCTAATCCAGCTAAAAATAGTACAACTACAACTTCATCAAATGAAGTCACAAAAGCAAACAAGGCTCCCGAAATAACCCCTGGCATAATTAATGGTAATGTAATTTTCATAAATGTGTTTACAGGATTACTTCCTAAACTTGCTGCAGCACGTGTTACACTATGATCAAAACCAGTTAATGTTGCAGTAACCGTGATTACTACAAATGGAGTTCCCAAGATTATATGTGATAATATAATTCCTGTATGAGTTGCGGCTAAGCCAACTTTTGCCATGAAGAAAAATATTGCTGTACCTGAAATGATTAAAGGAACAATCATGGGTGAAATTAGTAAAGCCATGAATGCAGCTTTATATGGCATATATCTACTGCTTAAACCTAATGCAGCAACAGTTCCAAGAATAGTTGATCCAATTGTTGCAAAGAAAGCAATAATTAAACTATTTTTAGTAGCGAGCCCCCATGGGTTTTTAGTCCCATAAATCATATCTTCGTACCATCTTAGAGAGAACCCTTCAGGATCAAGCGCTAACATTTTTGCAGAAAAGTGAATGTATTGCTCAGCATTAAATGAAAGTGGTAATATTACAAATAATGGTGCTATCAAAAAGAAGAAAACTAAACCGCAAAAGAACAAGTATGTGTAATGCCAAATTCTGTAATTCAATTGCGTATGTTTTGGTAATGCCATAAAAATCTATCCTAATTTAATATTATCTATTCCAACAAGTTTGTTATAAATCCAATAAATGGTAAGTACTCCAACTAGCAGCATAGTTCCAAGGGCAGATGCAAACGCCCAGTCTAGTGAACTCTTCATATGATAAGCAATTGTATTACTAATTAATGATCCACTTGCTCCTCCTACTAATGCAGGGGTAATGTAATATCCTATTGCTAAAATAAATACTAATAAACATCCAGCACCAATTCCAGGAATTGTTAATGGAAAATAAATTTTAACAAAAGATACAAGTGGTGTGCCACCTAATGATTTTCCAGCTCTCATCAAACTAGGAGATATAGTTTTCATTACGCTATACAATGGTAAAACCATAAAAGGTAATAATATTTGTGTCATTGCAACAAAAGTCCCTATTACATTATACATCAGCTCTGGCCTGTTATCATCGGCGGCTAAGCCAATCCAAACAATTAAATCATTTATGGGTCCCTGCTGTTGAAGTAATACCATCCAACTAGAAGTTCTTACTAATAAGGATGTCCAAAATGGTAGTAGCACGCAAATCATTAGTAAATTACTGTATTTCATAGGTAGTGTCGCTAATAAGTGTGATATTGGATAAGCAAGAATAAAGCAGAATATGGTAACCCAAAAAGCTACGTTTAATGTTCTTAGCCATAAAGTTTTATGTATTCTTCTATCCTCTGGAACTTGAATTATATTTCTATCTTGATCAAATTTTCTATCTATACCTTTTAAATATTTGGCATAAGACCAGTTTGGAGCTGTATTTTTTAGAGCTACCAAGTATTCACTTTCACCCCATCTTTTATGAACTTTGATAAATTGCTCTTTATAATTACCTTCTTCAAATTTATTAATTTTTCTAACTGTCTTTTTAATTAAGCTACTAAAGCCACCTTTTTCATAATTTAATCTAGCTATAATTTTACCGTAGGTTTTAGTTTTCTTTAAATAAGATAAATCCTCATAAAGACCTTTGTAAACTGGCTCTTCAGGCAAATCTTGGCCATCCCATTTTTCCATTGCGGCAAATGTCTTAGGAAGCATTTTAGTGATCATTCGATCATCAACACTTCTAAAGAGCATATCTCCAATTGGAAATATATAAATTATTAAAATAAATAAAAACAATGGAGCAACGAGAGCAACAGCTTTGAGTTTATTTTTTCGTTCAGCTTTTTTTAAGCTAACCTCTAAAGGTAATCCGTCAGATGATAATATTTGTTCTTTGCTCATAATAAAAAAGGGCAGTTATAAATAACTGCCCTTTCAATATAGTATAAAATATTAATCTATAAAACTAAATTATAGACCAGCTTTCATAGCTTCCCATTTTTCACCAATTTCGTCTTGGTTATCTGCCCAAAACTCAGGGTTCATAAGGATATATCTTTTTGTGTTAGCAGGTGCTGTTGGCATATGTGGTACCATGTTAGTCTTACCATCTTTAAACCAAGGCTCTCCAGCTTCCATAACTGCGATTGAAGATTTTCTCCAAGGCGCGTATGCAATGTACTTAGCACTTCCAGCTAAACCTTCTGAGCTAGTCATTTCTCTAAGTACTTTCAAAGCTGAACCGTCAGCGTAACCTGGACCGTCTTTAACTAATGCAAAGTATTCATAGTCAAGAATTTGTCCATCCCATACTTGTACAAGTGGAGTTCCTTCCATTTGCGCATTAAAGAATCTACCATTCCAACCAGTAGCCATTACTACTTCACCGTTAGCAAGTAGTTCTGGTGGTTGAGCTCCAGCATTCCAGAATACACATCCGCCATTTGGATCTTCACATAAAGCTTTAAGTTTGTTCATAGCTCTATCAATTCCACCATCAGCATCAAGTTTTCTGTAAGTTAAGTCAGAACCTTTACCAGGGTTTACACCGTCTGCAGTGATAGCAATTTCTAAGTTAGACATTGCACCTTTGTAAAGAGCTCTCTTACCAGGGAACTTTTTAGTGTTAAAAAAATCTTTCAATGTGCTTGGTTTTTTATCACCAATTGTTGCATCATTGTAAGCATAGTTCCAAGAGTACAGAATGTTTCCAACTGCACATTTTGAAGGCATACTAGTAAAGAAGTCTTGACTTGCAGGTGTTCCATCTGGAGCAGGTGCGAAGTCTTTGTCAAAATCGAATTCATGGAAAATACCTTCGTCACATCCAACGATAGTATCTTTTGCGTACACATCGATAATGTCCCAAGTTATTTTTCCAGCTTCTTTTTGAGCTTTAATTTCTGATAATCCACCAGTGTAATCTACCCAGTTTACAGGTATTCCAAGTTTCGCTGCTGTAGGATCACCGTAACCCAATTTTTGTGACTCTGTGTAAGCTCCACCCCAAGACACTACAGTAACTGCAAATGCTGAAGTTGTTACAGAAAGCACAAAAGAAAGAGCAAGTAATAATTTACTTATTTTTTTCATGTATTCTCCTATTTAACGTTAACGTTTTTATTTTATAAAGTGATACTAAAACAATATAGAATAGCATAGTCAACAGCTGATTATGGCTATTTTGTCTTATATTTATTGGGAATAATTTCAGTGATTACTTAGGATCTAAAGCTCTGCAGTCGACACTGTTCCAGCCAATATTAATTTCTTTGCCTGCTTTGATATCCATTCTGCTTGAACTATTTGGAACTTTTAGAATAAATTGATTATTACCTAATAGATCTACTCTTAATCTTGTGTGGTCACCGTGATATATTACTTCTTCAATTTTACCTTTGTGATTGTTATCCATTTTAGTTTCTGGATCAATCAATGCTCTTTCAGGTCTAAGAGATATTGTAGTTTTGTCCCCTTTTGCTTTTGCAACAATTGGATTTGCTAAAATTTCTGAACCTGAAGTTAGTTTAACTTTGCATTTATCACCCAAAATGTCAGATACTTCTCCTGCAAAAGTATTGTTTTCTCCAATGAACTCTGCAACAAAAGAATTAACAGGTCTCTCATATAATTCATCAGGACTAGAAAGTTGTTGAACTTTTCCGTCATTAAAAACCGCAATTCTATTAGACATCGTCAAAGCTTCAGTTTGATCGTGTGTTACGTATACAACTGTTACACCAATGCTTTCGTGAATATGTTTAATTTCATACTGCATGCTTTCTCTTAAATTTTTATCCAAGGCACCAAGAGGTTCATCCATCAAAACTAATTGTGGATCAAACACTAACGATCTTGCGACAGCTACCCTTTGTTGTTGTCCGCCTGATAATTGCATTGGCATTCTAGCTTCAAAGCCTTGAAGCGATACCATTGATAATGCTTTATCAACTTTTTTATCAGCTTCATCTTTTGGAATTTTTCTTACTCTTAATGGGAATGCTAAGTTTTCATAAACTGTCATATGGGGAAACAAAGCATAGTTTTGAAATACCATTCCTATTCCTCTTTTGTGAGGTGGAATATCTGAGATAACTTTATTATCTAAATAAATTTGTCCGTTAGTTGGGGTTTCAAATCCAGCTAACATCATTAAGCAAGTTGTTTTACCAGAACCCGATGGCCCAAGCATCGTTACAAACTCACCTTCAGCAATATCTAAATCTAAACCTTTAACAACAAGTTGCTTACCGTCATAACTTTTATCAACATTCTCGAATCTTACAAAGTGATCATTACCCATACGACTTTAAAACATTTGTTAGATTGATAATCAAGTAATTTATTTAATATGCAATTCTTTGCTCATATTACAAAATAATTCGCTTCCATTCTCTGTAACTCTGATAGCTTCGGATGCTTCTACGCCCCAATCTCCAAACTGCATTACTGCGATCATATGAAAACAAACATTTGGTTCTAGGACAGTCATATCTCCTTTATATATATTAAGAGTATGTTCTCCCCAATCAGGTGGATAGCCAATTCCAATTGAATAACCAGTTCTAGATTTTTTATCTATTCCATATTTATCCAATATTCCCCAAAATGCTTGAGCAACATCATCAGCTGTATTTCCAGGTTTTATCGCGCTAATTCCAGTTTCTAATGCTTCAATAGTTTTTTTCATAGTATCAATTTTTAATTGATCGGGTTTTCCAAGTAATACTGTTCTTGCCATTGGTGCATGATACCTTTTGTAAACCCCTGATAATTCAATAATGGTAGCCTCACCTTCTACAAATTTATCTTGGTTAGCTGTTAAATGTGAAGCTGAAGTTCCTTTTCCTGTTGGAAGTAAAGTTGCAATACTTGAATACTCTCCCCCAAACTCTTTTGTTCCATAAAATAATGATTTTTGAATTTCCCCAACTGCATCACATTGTCTAACGCCAGGATTAATCACTTCCATTGCAGTCTTCATTCCTTTTTGAGATATTAATGCGGCAGATTTCATATAGCCAATTTCAGCATCAGATTTTACTAATCTTGCCCAGTTGACAAGTCTATCGCTGTCTACAATTTTAGCATTTGGTAAACCTTGTTTAATTTTTTCGTGACAAAAAGCTGTATAATAATGAGCATCCATTTCTACACCCACAGAAAGTTTATCCCACTTTCTTTCTTTAATTATCTGAACCAGATAATCATAAGGGTGCTTTGGCCACGTATGAATATAATTTTCATCATAAACAATAATATTTTCATTTTTTAAATATGTTTTGATATATGCTCCACCTGCATCTTGTGCTCTTACAAAGCATAATGGTTCTTCAGCATCAACATGGACTATTGCACATTGAGCATAATAAAATGACCACGCATCATAACCCGTTAAGTAATTTAAATTATTTGTATCATGTGAGATTAATAGTTCGATGCCTTTTTCGTGCATCATTTTTTGAACTTTTTTTAATCTTTGTTGATATTCTTCTTTTGTAAAATCCATAGATTTAATTCTTAAATAATTTTCCAAAACCTTCAATTGAATCTTTTTTTCCAATTGACTGTAGTGTGTCCCAAATTAGAACTTGATTACTAGATAAAACTACTTTGTTTAATTTTTTTTCAAGTTTTTCAATAATGGATAAGGCTGGTAATGCTGTACAAGAAATAAAAAGTGCTTCTGCATCTCCTAAATCCATTTTTGATAAAGTTTCATATAGGTAATCTTCATCAACTTTACCAATATCCAAATCACTTAAAATATCAAAGTAAGCATTTGAAGAAATTTCAAAGTTTTCACTTTTAAAATAATCAATTACCTCATCATTTAAAACTTTTGAATAAGGAGTGAAGATTGCAATTTTTTTTACTTTCATTTTTTTTAAAGCATTAATTGCGGCTGTGCTTGGTGTGGTAACTTCTGCTTCCGGTTTAGCTATATTAACCTTTTTTTTAATATTTTCGTAGCCAGCAGCGATAGTTCCTGAAGTGCATCCATAAACTACACAATCTAATTTCTCGTTAGGTAAAATATCCCCTGATATCTCTGTAACGGTACTAGACATCTTTATTAAATTCTCACTTGTTAAAGGAAAATAACAATGAATCCTGTTAACAAAAAAATCTATGTTTTGATCTTTAATGACACTTATAAAATCTTTCTCTATTCTAAAATCAGTAGCTAATGCGATTAATCCTACTCTTGGATTAGATAGATTTGTATATTTAGGTTCAATTTTTACAGAGTGCATAAATTTAAAAACAAATATAACATTAGTGTCTAAATATTCATCAAAATTAAGGAGATATTAATGAAGGTTGGTTTTATTGGTTTGGGAAATGTTGGAGGCAAGCTAGCAGGTAGTTTGTTGAGAAATAACTTTGATTTAACAGTAAGGGATTTAGATGAAAATCTTACGAAATCATTTAAAGATTTGGGTGCCAAGGTTGCAAATTCAGCAAAAGAACTTGCTGAAAAAGTTGATTTAATTATCACATGTTTACCCTCTCCTAGAATATGTGCTGAGGTTATGGAAGCTGATGATGGTGTAATCAACGGATTATCTGAAAATAAAATATGGTTAGAAATGAGCACGACTGATGAAGCTGAAATCAAAAGAATTAGTAAAAAAATAATTGTAAAAAAAGCAATTCCATTAGATGGGCCTGTAAGTGGAGGATGTCATAGAGCTGCTACAGGTAATATTGCAATTTTTGTTGGTGGATCAAGAAAAGCATTTGATAAAATTTTACCTGCATTAACAGTTATGGGTAGAAAGATATTGCATACTGGAGAATTAGGTAGTGCTACAATTTTAAAAGTTATAACTAATTATTTAGCATCCGTTCATCTAGTTGCTCTTGGTGAAGCATGGACTGTCGCTAAAAAATCAAATTTAGATCTTGCTAAAGCTTTTAAAGGAATTGCCGTCTCATCTGGAAACTCTTTTGTTCATGAAACTGAAAGCCAAGTTATCTTAAATGGTTCTTATAATATAAATTTTACAATGGATTTGGTATTGAAAGATACAGGTTTGTTTGATGATCTTGCAAAAAAATTAGGTGTTCCATTAGAGATTTCACCAAAAGTTGTTGAAATTTTTAAAGATGGTCAAAAAAAATATGGTTCAAGAGCCTGGTCATCAATGATTGTCAAAAGAATGGAAGATATTAACAAAATAGATTTTAGAGCAAATGGATTTCCGGAAGAGCTTACTGACAATGAGCCTGAAGAAAAAGGATATGAAATATAATTATTATGGTAAGTTAAGATTAAATGTTGGATAAAAGAAAATTCTATATTGATGGTAAATGGGTAAACCCACATAAAAAGAATGATTATGAGGTAATCAATCCTTGTAATGAAGATCCGTTTGCAGTGATTTCTTTAGGCTCAAAAGAAGATACTGATCTAGCAGTCAAGTCAGCTCAAATTGCGTTTGAGACTTGGAAAGAAACTACTAAAGATGAACGAATTAATTATTTGGAAAAATTACTGTCAGTTTATAAAAAAAGATTTGGAGAAATGGCTGAAGCTATTTCTTTAGAAATGGGAGCTCCCATGGATTGGTCAAGTGATGTTCAAACAACATCAGGTCAAGCTCACTTAGAAGATTTTATTTTAAGATTAAAAGATTTTCAATTTGATGAACACTTTGATAAAAAATCTAACAACCATATTTATTATGAACCTATTGGAATTTGTGGATTAATTACTCCATGGAACTGGCCTATTAATCAAATAGCGCTTAAGGTAGTCCCAGCTTTTGCAACAGGTTGTACCATGATTTTAAAACCTTCAGAAATCGCACCTATCTCAGGCATGTTGTTTGCTGAAATGATTGATGAAGTCGGGTTTCCAAAAGGTGTTTTTAATTTAGTAAACGGAGATGGGGCTGGTGTTGGTTCAGAGATTTCTAGTCATCCTGATATTGATATGGTTTCATTTACGGGCTCAACAAGAGCTGGGAGATTAATTTCAAAAAATGCAGCAGATACCATCAAAAGAGTTTGTTTAGAGCTAGGTGGTAAAGGTGGAAATATTGTTTTTGCTGACAGTTATAAAGATGCTGTAAGAGATGGTATTCGAAATGTAATGAGCAATTCTGGTCAATCTTGTGACGCTCCAACAAGAATGTTAGTTGAAAAATCTATTTATGAAAGAGCTGTCAAAGATGCGGTTGATGAAGCAAATAAAATCCAAGTTAATCAAGCTTCAAAAAAAGGTGATCACATTGGTCCGGTAATTTCAAAAACACAATATGAAAAAATTATTAGTTTAATAGAAAGTGGAATTTCAGAAGGGGCAACATTAGCTGCAGGTGGACCTGAACTCCCTAATGGACTAAACAAAGGTTACTTTATTAAACCTACAATATTTACTGACGTTACAAACGAAATGAGAATTGCTAAAGAGGAAATCTTTGGTCCAGTATTATCAATTATTCCATTTGATACTGAGGATGAAGCTATACAAATAGTTAATGACACCTCGTATGGTTTAGGAAATTACTTACAAACTGAGGATAAAGTTAAAGCTCACAGGGTTGCACAAAAATTAAGATCAGGATGTGTTTATATAAATGGTAATGCAGCAGATGCTGGAACTCCATTTGGTGGATATAGACAATCTGGAAATGGTCGCGAAGGTGGAGTGTGGGGTCTTGAAGAATTTCTTGAAGTAAAAACTGTTACAGGCTGGAAATAATATATGATTGGTTTTGTAATGGTTGGTACTAACAATCTTGATAAGGCAATAAATTTTTACGACACTCTTCTTAATACAATTGAATTACAAAGGATTGTTACTAATGAAAAATATGCAGGTTATGGATTAAAAAACAAACCTGATAAAGTTGAATTCTATGTGACTAACCCAGTCAATAAAGAAAAGGCAACCTTTGGAAATGGAACTCAAATATCATTTTTAGTTAAATCGAGAGATTTGGTAAATAATTTTTATAATACTGGAATAAAATTAGGTGGAAAAGATGAAGGCGCCCCTGGTATTAGATCTGGAGATTATTATTGTTACTTTCGAGACCTAGATGGAAATAAAGTTTGTGCGTTTGCCGAAATAGATAACTAGAATGCATTTAATTCATAGAGGCTTAGTTAATAAAAATTTTAAAGAAAACCTTTTAAAATCATTCCAACAATCATTTAAAAAAGGTTATGGTATTGAAACAGATATTCACGCTACAAAAGATAATGAATTTATCTGTTTTCATGATTTCACATTAAAGAGAATTTTTAAAAAAAATTTAAGTGTTAAAAATCTAAATTATTCAAAAATAAATGAGATAAGCACTAAGGTAGGTAAACCAGTTCCTCTTTTAAAAGAGTTGCTTAAATCCGCAAATAATAAACATACTCTTTTCATTGAAATTAAACCAATATTTTCAAAATTTCTTTTGAAAAAACTTTTAAAGGAAACTTCAAAATTTACCAAGTGTGTGTTTATTTCTTTTAAGCATGAAAATATTTTCAAACTACAAAAAATTAAGAAAGACGCCAAAGTCGGTTTTTCTTTTTGCCCTCCTACAAGTGTAAAAGAAATCATAAAAAAATCGAATGACAAGAAGATTGATTGTCTAATATTAGATAAGTCTTATATTAAAAATGAAAAGATTCAGAATTTAAAAATCACAAAATATTATTATACAATAAGAACAAAGTCTGAATTTAACAAATTTAAGAGAAATAATAATTTAATATTTGAAAATTTATAAAATTATTTTTTTAGATAATTTAATCTTCCAATAATTTCATCTCGATCCATGTAGTATCCCTGCAAATGTCTATGACCTGAGTTTGGATCAAATTCAGTTCTACCATGCAAAAGTCTTCTATTGTTAAAAGAAAATATATCTCCTGGCTCCAACCTAAAATTAATTTGATATTTTTCATCATGTAAAAGGTTTCCAAATCGATGATGTGCTTTGTAGACTTTTTCCATTATTTCTGGGTTACAATCTAATGTATCCATTGTAGCAACACTAAATCTTATATCATTATAATCCCCATCTTTAGTTAGCGTTATAGCAGGAGAATGAAAGCTTCTGTGTGCTTCCTGAGTATAGTCTTTATCTTTAAATTTAAGCGGAACAGAAACTAAAGTATCAAATATTTCCTTTTCATTCTTTCTTAAGTAATCTGCAACAGCAAACGCATCTACTGCCGAAGAGTTCCCACCTTTAGCAGAATTTATTAAACAATGTAAAAATTGATAACCTGGAGGATTTTCAAACCATGGAAGATCCATATGATTTCGTAACGCATGTGCTGTATAAGCTGAATTATTTGGTTTAGGAATATTTATTACTTCAAATGGAGTTTTAAAAAAAGTTTCTCGTGTATGGCTAATTCTATTTAAAACCTTAAAAGCAGAATTTTGTTCTGTTGGTGCATTTTTAACAATTGCTATTCCTGTATAATGTAAAAGTTCTAACCATTTTATTAAACCTTCTTCTGAATCAATAATTTCTTCGTAATCAATTTCAATTGATTTTAAATTATTCTGTAATGAATTATCCCAAAGCTTGTATGGTGAAACATATGTAATTTTATTTTTTATTGTGTAGCAATTTTCTCTTAGCCATAAAGGATCATATGAACTTTTGTGATCACCTTCACTCCATTCTATTTCTAAAATTCCTTTATTATTAACATTATAATTTTTTGGCCTTATATCTGTTGAAACATTTAAGATGTTAAACATTCTATGGCGTGAATCTTTATCGTGTGCAGATGGACAATTGTCTCTTAACCATAAATAATTAAACTTACTTT
>Ga0209360_1000422_pt1 | contig 34916 bp, 32 predicted proteins | sample SaaInlV_130m_DNA_3_FD_184651 | JGI IMG/M metagenome (GOLD analysis project Ga0209360, IMG submission 184651) | Marine microbial communities from expanding oxygen minimum zones in the Saanich Inlet - SI037_S3LV_130m_DNA (SPAdes) (version 2) | ecosystem: Environmental > Aquatic > Marine >... | reverse complement strand
TTGATTTAAGACTTTCTACGATTTCCGCAGTTTTATCTGGAGAATTATCATCGACAATTAATACATGTGAGTCAGGTACGTTTTCAAAAATCCTTTCTAATATAATAGGTATATTTTCCCGTTCATTGTAAGTTGGGATTATAATAATGTTGTTAGTCATGATTGATTTTATAAACTTCTATTCTAGGTCCAAAAGATTTTAATCTAAAGAGCCCCACAGGACTTCCAAAGTTACCATCTCTCAATAGATATTTTTCTTGAGATTGACTAAAACTTTTAATAAAAACAGAATTTTTAATAATATCACCAAACCCCACTTTTTTTTCATCGGTTATATTATAAAATGGATCAAGTATTAAGTATTGGTAATTATTCTTTTTTGCATATTCTGACAGATTCTTATAAAAATTCTCGTCTTTTATGGAATATAAATTAAGAGCGTGGAATTGAGTATATCCGTATGGATTTTTACCAAAATTTATTTCAGCGTCATCAATTTTTCTTAAAGAATTTGGGTAGAGGAGCTTTTGTTCATTGTAAGCGTCTTTTGTCGATGTGAATCGTGTCATTTCAGCGTATATTAATACTTTTGAATTACTTTCTATGTTTGTTTCTGCCCACTCCCTTACTTGAATTCTAGAATCATTTTTTAAGACAATCTGCTCAAGACGTATAGATGTTATAAAAGGTAATAGTAATACTATTACAATAAATATTTTTGCTATAGTTTTGTTAGGTATTTTTTTAGCAATTACATATAATCCATACCCTGCAAAAATAGAAAGTATTGGGAAAAAATAAATAGTAAAACGATGTTCATAATGAAATATTATATAAAAGATTGTCATATATGAAAATATAAATAAAATTCCTGACCAGAAATATCCTTTAAAATTTTTCCAACTAAATATAAGTCCTAATATTGTAAATAAAGACAATACAGGTTCAGAAACTAAAATTGGCTTTAAAAAAGTAGAAAAATTTAAAAGATATCCTAAGAACGTCTTTCCTGTATCTATTGAGTTGTGTTCTGATAGATGAAAGCCATAAGGATATATAACAATTGCTAACGCAGAAAGAGCTAGGAATATAAAAAGAGAAATGTATAAAATTTTTTCTTTGAATACTTTAAAAAAATTGTTTTTTTCATAAAATAAGTACCAGAAAAGTACAAAAACCATTGTAAATCCTGATATCAAACTTATACCAAAGGACAGCCCAGATATCACCCCGCTCCATATATATTTCTTTTTGAATGGGAGATTTTTTTTAGAAAGAATCCATATTACTAATACAAAGAGAAATACTGCCGGTACCCAATCTCTCGCAACTGATGAAAGGTGTATGTGTAATACGCTAGATGCTAAAAAGAAAGCACTAAACAGTGCAATCCATTCTTTTTTAAAAATATTTTTTGCTATTTTATATGTTAACCAGACTGTTACTGTTCCAAAGGCAACATTTATTATACGAGCTAATATAAAAAAGTGAGACAAATCTCCAACAATATAGTTTTTGAATAAATCAACACCGCCATTAAATAGTAAGTATTTTATACCAAGAAGTATTGTAAACGGTATTAAATAAATATAAGACAGATATGGAGAATAATACAAAATTGGTTTAAAAGCTTCCCCGTTAAGTCCTGGCAGAACACTTTTAAGCTCGAGCATTTTTAAGGCTGCTAGTGTAAATGGAGGTTCATCACCTATAAGCCATAGAGGTAGTCCATACTTTATACCTACAAACCTTATGACAAATGCGAAGGTTATAACCCCTAGAAGTATGTATTTATAAGAAATTTTAGCCATAGGGTTATATTTTACTATATGTTAATATTTATGTATAGCTACAAATTAAGCCTAAAATTCTTGAAATACTACTTATTTTATTATGTGTGCAATAAATGGATTTAACTTTTCCGATGAAGAATTACTTAATCGGATGAATATAATAACCTCTCATAGAGGCCCCGATGGAAAGGGGGCTTTTTATGATGGCGGAATATCCCTTGGTCATAATAGATTAAGTATTATAGATATTAGTGAGTCTGCTAGTCAGCCAATGTTAAGTAGCGATGGTAGGTTTGCAATAGTATTTAACGGAGAGATTTATAATTTTAAAGAATTAAAAAAAGAACTCGAAGGAGAATATAACTTTAAAACAAAAAGTGATACAGAAGTTATATTAGCGGCTTATAGTAAATGGGGGAAAGACTGCTTAAATAAACTAAACGGCATGTTTGCTTTTGCTGTTTGGAATAAGGAAAAGAAAGAGCTTTTTTTGGCACGAGATCATGTTGGCATAAAACCACTTTATTATTTTTGGGGTAATAATAAGTTTATTTTTTCATCAGAGATTAAGGGTATTTTAGAGCACGATGTGCCAAGAATTTTAAACAAAGGAGCATTTAACCATTATTTTAGAGTTTTATATACTCCTGAGCCACTTACTATGTTTGAAGGTATTTATAAACTACCACCTGCAACTTACGCAGTACTTTCAAATGGAAAATTAAAAATAGAAAAATATTGGAAGCTTGAAGATCAAAAATATAATAAGAATAAAAAAGAAATACAAAAAAATATAAAAGAAAAAGTTCTACAGTCTGTTAAAGATCAATTAATTTCTGACAAACCGTTAGGTCTTTATTTGTCTGGTGGTATAGATTCTAGTGTAATTCTTTACGCCATGTCTAAAGCTAAGCAAAATATTGAAACTTTTTCTGTAGGATTTGATTTAGTGGATAAAAAAGAAAGTGATAAATTTAATAAAGATTTTTATCTTGCACGTAAGACTGCTAAGTATTACGGCACCAAACATCATGAAGTATTGCTTAAACCAGATGATGTATTAAAATATATTGAAAAAGCGGTTATTCAAATGGATGAACCTATATCAAATCCAACATCTATCTCTATGATGAGATTAGCTGAGTTCGCTAAAGATAAGGTAGATGTAGTGCTCGGTGGTGATGGAGGAGATGAGCTTTTTGGTGGGTATGAAAGATATAGACTTTCTAAAATAGCTAGTTTATATCAGGGTATTTTGCCGGCTCTTATAAGAAAGATCCTAAGTTTTAATAAAAAACTAAATAAATTAAACACACCCACAGGTATAGAGAGATTTGCTCTATTTATGTTTATGAAAGACAAGATTTTAAAAAGAGTTATGAGTGAAGATGTTTTTGATGAGAAAAAAAGTAAACAGTTTTTTGATGAAAAGTATTTTAAAGAATCGGGTAAAGATTTTGAGAAAGTATTTATGAATACAGATAGGCAAAGTTGGCTTGTAGATGAATCACTTATGAGGTCAGACAAGATGTCGATGAGCTCAGGGCTTGAGGTAAGGGTTCCTCTTTTAGATAAAGAGTTGATTTCGTTTGCAAATACGATCCCTACCAAATATAAAGTTAGTTCATCTGATACCAAGATTATTTTTAAAGAAGCATTTAAAAAAGATTTACCACCATATCTTTTGAAAGAACCAAAGAGGGGGTGGTTCTCTCCGGGTGCCAAATGGCTTAGAGATGAAGATATATATATGCTTGCTAAGGAAGTGCTTTCTGAAGACTATAGTGAGGCAACTAGAGGTTTGTTTGATTGGGAAGAAGTACAAAAAATCCTTGAAGATCATTGTAGTAAAAAAGAATACAATGTAACTATTATTTGGGCGTTACTAACTTTTCAGATATGGGCAAAACATTATAAAATAAAAACTTAAATATGATAAAAGTTTATATTTCAGACAAAAAAATAGACGGATTACGTTACATCCCACTACTCAATCCATTTTTTGGGCATAAGAAAAATGAGAATAGACTTTTTGCAGATAAAGCTCAGGAAGTTTTTACTGATCCGATTTTTGATCTTGTAAAAAAGGTGGAAGATGCAGACTTCATTTTATTCCCATATGAATTTTTTCTAACTGAAGATAGGGGGCATCATGATTATCTTAAATACTACACAGATCTTTCGGTAAAGTATAATAAAAAACTTTTAATTTTTGATCTAAGTGATTTTGATAAGAGGGAAATTAATGTACCTAATTCGTATGTATTTAGAATAGGAGGATTTGATTTTAAGAGAAAAGAAAATGAATTTATTATGCCGACTTTTATAGAGGATTTATCTACTTATGCTGGTATTAAATATACAGAAAAAAGAAGTAACCCAGTAGTTGGGTTTTGCGGTAGAGCAGGGTTTGAGAATTTTAAAAGAAAGCTAAAATTTAATGTTAAAAATGTAGCCATAAATATAGGTATATTCATAACTCGAAATAAAACTCTTTTGTCACATAAGGATGGTATCTATTTTAGAATCAAAGCAATTAAAGTTTTGAGAAAATGTAATAAAATAGAGACAGATTTTATTATTAGAGAATTCTACTCTTCTCATGTAAGTACAATTAAATTACCAAAAGAAGAGATAAGAAGGCAGTATATAGAAAATTTACAAAACTCTGACTTTGCTTTGTGTGTAAGGGGGGCGGCAAATGCATCTTGTCGTTTTTATGAAGCCTTGAGTCTTGGTAAAATTCCTTTTGTTATAACAACTAATTCAGTCTGGCCCCTTGAAGATATGATTGATTACTCAAAGTTTTCAGTAATGGTAGATTTTAATAATCTAGATACTGCATGTAATAAAATGGCAAATTTTTATGAGAATATAAGTAATGAAGAATTTATACAGATGCAGAAAAATGCTAGAGAAATTTTTGAAACTCATCTTAGTGTAAAAGGATTTTTACAAAATGTTTTACCGAAACTTATAAAATAATGAATAAAGAGAAGCAAAAAAAGAAGATACTTATTGTCATGCCTAGGTTCCCATACCCTGTAACTGGTGCATGTGAGCAAGACAGAGCTGAAGGGCTTAATATTTTTCTTGAGCTTGGTTACGAAATACGTGTTATCACAAAAGTCTCTCCAAGTGAGGAAGGGCAGACGCAAGAAGTCTCAAGAAACCTTGGTATAAAGATTTTTCCTATTTCATATAAATTTACAAGAAATTTGTCTTCTGGTAAAAAGTTTTTAAAAAATTTAAAGAGGGTAATTAACCCACTTTTTTGGGATGGAGCATCATATGAATATAGAGATAAAGAGATAGTGGATGTGTTTAAAAGAGAGCTTGACGAATTTAAGCCTGATGCTGTATGGGTAGAATATACTACTCTATGGCCTCTTTATAAATATGCAAAGAGAAGAAATGTACCTATTATTACTAGATCTATTAATTTTGAGGCTTTCCATTTTCTAGACGAAGACGGTTTTGGGCCTATTAATTTACTCAAATTTATCTCTAAATTTTTTGGAGAAATTATGACAATAAGAAAAAGTGATTTCTTACTTGCCATTACGCCTAAAGAAGAACGCACTTATAAAAAGTTTGGAGCTAAAAAAACTGCTGTCTTGCCTTTGCGAGCTCTCCCACAGTTTTTAGCAGAAGAAAAGCAAATTAAAGATAAGGAGAAACTCAATGTATTCTTTATGGGTTCAACATATAATGTTTCTCATAATAAAAAAGCCCTTGAAAAAGTTGTAAAAGAGATAATACCTCTTGTGAATAAAAAATATCCAAATAAATTTCTCTTTCATATAACAGGAGGTAAGTTACCAAAAGATTTTGACAATTTATTTTCTGACAACACTACTTACCATGGTTTTGTTCCAGATAGAGATATTTTTCTTGAGGATATGGATATTGCTCTTACTCCGTCTCTTTTTGGTGCTGGTATGCAACAGAAAATCTTTGAACCTATTGCTAGAGGTATACCGACTGTTGCGTCTACTAGGGGTCTTGCTGGGTATCCGTTTAAAGATAAAGAACATTTATTGTTAGCAGATACTGCTGAAGATTTTGCACAAGCTCTTGGTGAGATGATAGATTTCAATAAAAGGAAAGACCTGTCTCTTAATGCAAAAGAATTGTGCAGAGATATTTTTTCTGAAGGGAAGATTAAAGAAGTTGTCGCAAGCTCATTAGAGGTTATTTAAAAAACAGCTCACATTTTAATTAAAAAATGTGAGCTGTATTAGTAAGGAATTCCTGCATCAATAATGTCTTTAATTAACTTATCTCTGTAATCGTGTATCTGTTGTGGGGTAAGATTTGAAGTCCCTACGAGACATACCGATTTGTCTCTTGGGCCTTTGTACCAATAAGTTTCAGGTAGGTCTTTATATCCACCATTTTTATTTAGTCCAGATGTATCTAGATATAAATCATATTTTCCAGTACCTGAAGTCATATCAGAAGACAAGGGTGTACCAGGAAATGGTATAAATGTAGCTACGTCAACTCTATCTGGTTTATGTGTGAATATAAACTTTCTTGTAGACTCCATCGTCTCAAATGTTTCTCCAGGTAACCCTAATACAAAAGATGCTTTAAATTTGATACCTAAGCTCTTACACCAGTTTAAGACTTCAATGTCTTGTTCAGCTGTAGTACCTTTTTGGATATTTTCTTTAATCTGGTTACTACCACTTTCAACTCCTACAAGAACTTCAACCAAGCCAGCATCCCTCATAGCTTTTAGATATCTGTAACCACCTTGCCGTATTAGCATATCAGAGCGTAAAAAACATCTCCAGACAATGTTAAACTTTTTTAACACCTCTAGAAGTTTAAGCATACGAGTTTTATTTAATGGAAGTATGTCGTCAAAAAACATTATTCCTCTAAATCCTAATTCATAACATTCTTCTATCTCTTTTGAGACAATCTCTAGTGGGTTCCATCTTATTTTTCTTCCCCACATCCTACCGGCACCTGATTCACAGAATGCACATTTTTGTGGGCATCCTCTTGATGTAAATAATGTCGTAGCTCTGTAGGGTTGTTCATTCTTGTCATACAAAAAAGCATGGTATCTAAGAGCTGCTTTTCTGCTAGGTAGAATAATATCTTTAAGATCAGGTGAAAAAGGCTGGTCAATAAAAACTCCTTTTTCATACTTAGGCACATTAAAGATAATATCTAGATCTTTTGCATTGTTGACTTCTCCTTTATAGACAATATCAAAACCAAGCTTCAGTAAATCGTCCTTTTTTTGTGTTAATGCATGTGCTCCACCTAATACTGTAATACCAGGTCTATTTTCTTTCAACCAAGCGAGAATCTTTTTAATCTCCATAAGTTGAGGGGAAGTACCACCTACAAAATAGTAGTCACTGTTTGGTATTGATTCATACGCATCTTCAGAAGTATCTTTGAAAAATACTTCACAACTTCTCTTCTCTAGCGCTGTCCAAACATACCATAGACCAAGACCTGGATAGACCATAGGATCTGTAAGAAATGTTGATTTAGGCCAAATAAGGCATATCTTCATTGTTAATTCCTTTTTATAAAATTTCAAAAAACTATATATCAACCCATAGGATACCAGAATAATAGATATTGTAAAATACTACAGAGTTTATGCTCTATGCTATAATTAATAAAATTTATAATGACTTTATCAAAGCATTCAATACAAATAGCTAAGTATATAATCTCAGGAGGTTCAGCTGCTGTTGTAAACCTTTCAATACTTTATCTCCTCACTGAATTTCTTAATATTTGGTATTTAATATCTGCAAGCTTTGCTTATCTCTTAGCTTTTGGTGTTAGCTTTGGTCTACAGAAATTTTGGACTTTTAAAGACCACGAAACAGGAGATATACACAAACAACTTTCTCTTTATCTTGTGGTTATATTAATTAATCTAGCTTTAAACGCTTTGTTTGTATACCTACTAGTAGAGCATACGGGTGTTTGGTATATGATAGCTCAGATTATCTCAGGTTTAATTATTGCTATTGAAAGCTTTTTTGTATACAAGCTTATAATCTTTAGAAGGGCACATTTAGCATCATTTGATACTGATACAAATATTGTTAGTGAGGAAGAGTAAGAGCTTTTTATGAAAGTTTTATATATTTATTCAGGTAAAAGAAAGGGTAGGTTTAATGGACGTATTGGGGTTGATTATCCTGATACGCAGTTTTATGGTTTAAATCATCTAAGTAAGTTTGGTATAGATGCAGAATATAAAGAAGCAGATGATTTGATTAGAAGTTCTATCTTAAGATATATATTAAGTTGGAGAGCTAGGCATTTCCTTATGTTTTTTCTTGCAAAAAAATATGATGTTGTGTTTGGTATTTCAATTATATACATGATGTTTTGGCGAAAAATTATTCCTGCAAAAAAAACTAAATTTATACTTTATAATTCTGTGATACGAAGAACATTAATAGCAAACAAAAAAAGACCTCTAAAGCTTTTAATTATTAAATGGTTATTAAAAGAATTAGATGGTGTGGTCTGCCTTTCAAATTTTCAGAAAGAATATATAGAAAAGAATTTACCATTTCTAAAAGGAAAAACATTTTTTGTACCAATAGGTGTAGATTCTGATTATTATAAATTTCAAAGAAATGAAAGAAAAAATTTTTATTTAAGTGTAGGGAGAGATAATGGAAGGGATTATCAAACAGTTATAGATGTTGCAAGAGATATGCCAGATAGAGAGTTTCATATAATATGCCTACCGAGGAATATTGCTGGAATAAAAAATATCCCCAGTAATGTACAAATAATGCATAGTATTTCATCGGAAGAATTAAGTAGAGAATATAAAGAGGCTTATGCTATGCTTTTGATTACTCACGATGACAATCATCTTGACGGATCAGCTGACGCTTCTGGTCCGACTGTGCTGGTTGAAGCTATGGCTGTGGGACTTCCAATAATAGCAAGTCGTAAAAAATATCTTGAAGATTATGTAAGTGATGGTAAGGATGCAGTGTTTGTAGATTTTTATTCAAAAGACAGTATCATTAATAAGATTAAAGAACTTAATAATTCTGCCGTTGCAGAAAATATTGCAAAATCTGCACGTAAAAAGGTTGAAGAAAATTTATCAACTGAGATAATGGCAAAAACATTAGCAAATATTTTTAAAAAATATGAATCTAACTAAAGAATCTACAAAAATAGAAGACGGAATACCTATTTATGCCGATGACGTTTATTGGGGTAAGCTTTCAAAAGGCGAAATGGAAGAATCTTTAGATGTTATTGATAAAAAAGGATGGGGAGCCTTTGATTCAAAGTATGGCGGTAAGTTTGATTTTACTTATGAGGAAGATAGGGCTGATTGGCATTTTAATCTTAATATAGACAAAAACTCAAAAGTACTTGATATTGGTGCTGGTATGGGAAGATCTACTATACCTCTTGCTCGCGTAGCAGGAGAGGTGTTTGCATTTGATATGTCTATACACAGGATGCGTTTTTTGAAAAGAAGGATAAAGCAAGAAAGTTTAAATAATGTAACTATTTTTGTTGGCGATATTTTTGATTTACCGTTACCAGATGGAAGCTTCGATGTTATCGCTATGAATGGGATATTGGAATGGGTTGGGAAAACTAAAAGGTATGAAAATCCAAAAACTGCTCAGATTGAAGCTTTAAAGATTTGTAAAAAATTATTAAAGAAAAACGGACAACTTTATGTTGGTATAGAGAATCGTTTTGCGCTAGCTTATCTTAAGGGAGTTGATCATAGCGGTTTAAGATTCACAAGTTATATGCCAAAACCCCTAGCAAATGTTTATATGAAATTAAGAAAAAAAGAACGTTACGATACTTATATATATACAAAACGCGGTCTTGAAAAGCTTTTTGTAGAAGCGGGGTTTAATGATATAGAAACGTATTTACCATACCCAGGATATAATTTACCAAGAATTTTAATCCCATATGACAATATATTTGCTTTACGTCATGTTATATCAAAAATTATGAGTACTAATACTTTTTCTAAGAAATTTATTAAAATTTTTTCATATTCAAATATTTTATTAAAAATTTATAGACATTTCTTCTTTAGTTTTAACGTTATTGCAAAAAACGATGATTAAATTAATAGAAAAAATAATTAAAGATAAAATAGACTCTAGATTTAATAGTAGTCATTTTGATTTTGTGAAATATAGCACACCACTTTCTGGAGATGGGTCTGATGGCAAAGTTTTATTTTTTGTGTTTGCCAACAATTCAAAAGAGCCGTTGTTTATAGTAAAAACAGTTCGTCAGTATAAAGAGTCTTTTATAATAAAGAATGGATATAATAATCTTAAGAATCTAAATGAATTAATTAAAGATACAGAATATTCAAATATGTTTCCAAAAGTATTATTTATATACGATGACACTGAAGAATTTATATTTAGTGTAGAAAGTTTTTGTGTGGGTAGAAAAGCCATAAATACAGACTCGGATATAAATATGATTATAGAAAAATACACTGATTTCCAAAAAAGTATTTATACAAAAGAGGTGGCGATACTTTTAGTAGAGTATGGTGAAAAGCTAATAAAACAGCTTGATTTGCATAAAAATGACGAAAATACGCTTATAGGGTACTTTGAAGAGATTGCGGACGATAAAAGCCTAAAATTAGGCCAAATACAGCAACATGGTGACTTAACTCTAGATAATATGTTTATACATAAAGGTAAGCTAAAGATAATAGACTGTGATCTTTTTGGTGAATTAACTCTTGCGGGATATGATTTGTATCGATTTTTAGTAAGATATAACAAAAGTAGTCTAGTGGTTAATTTAGATAATCACTTTAATAAAGTCGGTATAGATATGAAGATAAGTAAGAGTCTTTTGTTCGTATATTACCTTAACGAACTTTTGTTTAAAAAAGATTATATTTTAAAAAACAAGACAGGCGAAGACGTTATAAATGATTTTAAAAAAATGCATCTATGTTAAGGGTACTGTACATTACGAGGATGAATTATCTCTCAAATAAATCGCATGTTTATACCACAGCCAAGTCATGTGAAGCTATGAACTCTGTGAATAATACAGAAGCTACTCTTGTTAGTACGGACAATAGCTTGGTAAATGATTCAGAAAAATTAAAATTCTTTAAAGACTTTGACATAAAACCGTTTAAAGTAGTTTCTATAGATTCTTGGAGTAATTCCTTTAAGGATGGTTCTAGTCGTCTTATAAATTGGCTTGAGACAATTACAACAGATCTTTCTATGGTTCGTTTTGTATTCTCCCAAAGAAAAGATTTTGATGTTTTATATTTTCGTGATTCAACCTTATTTTTTTCGGTATTAATTACGAAAATATTTTTACGAAAACCAGTCTTTATGGAGTTACATGCAATTTTAAGTTCTAGTTTAAAACGTAAAATGACGGAATTCTTGGCAAAGCGTGCAGATGGACTTATATCAATAAGCTGTGGACTTAAAGATTATTACGATAATATAAACAATACAGGAATGATGTCTTTTTGCGCCGCTTCTGAACCTGAGAGAATAAAAAATATTACTGAAAGCGTAAAAGATCTTCGTGATAAATACAATTTACCAAAAGATAAGGTATTGATCGGATATGTAGGGACACTTTCTTACACAGGTAATTACGATTCCTATGGAATAGAAGATATCATTTCAGCATTACCGCTTTTAGATGAGAATATCGTCTTTGTTGGAGTAGGAAAGAAAAACGATAAGGAGGTTAAGCATTTAGAGGAATTAGCTGCAAAGCTTAATGTGAGAGATCGTGTAATCTTTTTGCCACGTGTTTCAAAAAAAGAAGCTGTTGAATATCTGTTAGCATTTGATATATTAGTGCATCCTAGAGCTGGCGCAAAGGTGGCAAATTCGCCAGCTAAGCTATTTGAATGGCTATCTTCAGGAAAACCTATAGTTGCAGCTAAAACTCAAGCTATTAGTGAGATACTGACTAATGAGAGAGACGCATTGTTAGTGGATTATAAAGATCCAAAAGCTTGGAGCTCTGCAATACAAAATTTGATAGAGGGTAAAGGATTAAAGGAAAAATTAGTTGGTGGAGCACAAGAGACGGCAAAAATACACACTTGGGAAAAACGAGGAAAGACAATAATTAGATTTATCAATGAGAATAAATAAATTTACAAAATTAATACTGCATTATCTTGGGCTAAATGCTTTGGCACGGTTATTTTTGAAGCATAAGATATATGCGTTGAGTTACCACAGCGTGTCTTCTCCTGAGACTAACGATGAGTTTAATGCAGATCTTTATAAGAACTTGTCTATTAAAAAAGATAGATTTGAGAGTCATATAAAATTTTTAAAAAACAAAGGGCATACTTTTGTAAATTTAAATGACATCTCAAGTTCTGACTTAAAAAATATAAATAAGCCAACGATTATATATTTTGATGACGGGTTTAAGGATAATATAAAAAATGCATTACCAATTTTAAAGAAATACGGAGTCAAAGCAACTGTGTTTATCACGACAAATATTGCAGATGGTAATTCTACACTTTGGACTATAAAACATCGTGCGTATTTAAAAAGCGTTGGTGTTAAGAAAGAAGAATGGGGTAGTGTAATAGGAGAATTAAAAATGATGAATAAAATAGATCGTGAGCAACGGTTAAGTGCTGATTATGATAGATCTAGTTTCGTTTGGGATGACAAGAATAGTAATTTATTTTTAAATTGGGAAGATGTGAAAACCCTCTTAGGAAGTGGTGTAGAAATAGGTTCACATAGTATATCTCACCACAATCTCTTTGAAATTGATGAGAATTTAATAACAAAAGAACTTAAAGAATCAAAAGAACTGATTGAGAATAAAATAGGCAAAACTATAAATAGTTTTTCATACCCATATGGTAGAGGTAATAGTGATATTAATAAGATACTTAAAAATTTAGATTATGAAGTTGTTGTCTCAAACGGACCTGGATTAAATAACTTAGATAGCATATCAAATAAATTTATAGTATTAAAAACAGTGCCAGTTAAAATCAATGATGATGTATTAGATCTGGGGGCAAAACTTTACGCACGTTATTTTTTAAGATCATGATAAAAGAATCAAAAAAATTATTTTTTAAGAAATTAGACCTTGTACTAGAGGATGATTTACTTATTGAGCTTGCAAGAACAGATAAATATAAGAAATACGGCTCTGTAGTAGCGCTTTCGTACAAGCAACTTGATCTAAAGAGTTTTTATAGAAAAGAGAAAAATACATCAGTGATTGATTTGACTCAGGATATTGATATTATATTTTCTAAATTTAGTGATACTACACGTAATGAGGTAAGGAGGACTGAACGTAACGAAGAACTTAGTTTTATTCAAGATGATTCAAACTATGAAAACCTCTTTAATTTATATAAAGATTTTGAATTTAGTCAAAAACGTATACCTATAAATATAGAACAGTTTAAAATACATACTATATTTAGTGCATATTATAAAAACAAAATAATATCTGCAGTTTCTGTGACTAAAGCAGATAAGGAATTACGTATTCGCTCAATTTTTTCAAAAAGATTAAAAATAGATGATAAGGAGATATATAAGCTAATCAGTAATGCAAGTAGGCGAGTAATTTTTGAAATATGTAAATGGGGGAAAGAGAATGGGTTTGAGTCGCTTGATATGGCAAGTGTTAATATGAACAACTCTGCGACTCAAAGTATTGCAAAGTTTAAGATGTCCTTCGGAGGAGTCATAAAGACCGAATATACATATATCTATAAATCAAAATTATTTAGTTTATTTGAAAAATTTATATTTATTAAACTTTTTGTATCGAAACTATTAAATTATTTTAGAATTAAGCAGATTGCTTTTTTGTCCAAAATATGGAATTATTAAATGATTATAATTATGAAATTTCTTAAACACCAAACAGGTTTTATAGGCGCGGTACTCATTTTATTGTGTGTATTTGTATATCCTTTGACCGCTGAAGCTTATATTGATCCAGGTACGGGTAGTGTTATTATACAAGCTGTAATTGCCTCTATAGCGGTGGTAGGTATCTATTTTAGAGTTATTTGGAGAAGAGCTGCAGGTCTCTTTATGTATTTCTCTAGTAAAAAGAAAAAAGCTCAAGAAGCCAAAAAAGAGGCTATTGAAACTAATCCAATAAAATCAGATGAACATACAGAACAGCTTTAAAGAATTATCAAGTTCATTTCGTGATCCAAGTGGGCATCTTTTTACTAAAGATGGAATTTTATACAGAAGCGTTGCAAGTTCATATCGTGAGCACTATGACTATGCTAAAGAGTCAGGATTTTATAAATCTTTAATAGATAGTAAGAGCCTTGTTTCTCATAATGAAGTTGACGTTCAAGCTGACTCAGAGACATACAAAGTTATTCGTCCGGAAATAATTCCTTTTATATCGTATCCCTACGAGTGGTGTTTTGGTGAGCTAAAGGATGCTGCTCTCTTAACTTTAAAGATCCAAAAACAAGCTCTTGAGGCTAATATGACACTCAAAGACGCCAGTGCGTTTAATGTTCAGTTTTTAGACGGAAAGCCGATATTTATAGATACACTGTCTTTTGAGAAATACGAAGAAGGGTCTACGTGGATCGGCTATCGTCAGTTTTGCCAACATTTTTTAGCACCTCTCTCTCTTATGAGTTATAAGGATTTACACTTAGGGCAACTGTCACGTATTTTTATAGATGGTATACCGTTAGAGCTTGCAAGTTCGATACTTCCTTTTAAAACAATGTTTAAATTTTCTATTGCATCACATATCCATCTTCATGCTAAAGCACAGAAAAAGTTTTCAACTAAGACAAAAGCTACACCTAGAAAAATATCTAAAAGAAATTTATTAGCACTTATTGATAGTTTGGAGTCAGCTATAAAAAAACTGCATTTAAAAAAACAAGATACAGAATGGCAAGACTACTATAACAACACTAATTATTCTTCAGATGCATTTGTAAAAAAAGAAAGCATTATTTCTAAATTCTTAGATATTGCTAAACCAAAAATAGTATGGGACTTAGGGGCAAACTCGGGTGCATTTAGTCGTATAGCAAGTGATATGGGTATTAAAACTATGTCTTTTGATATTGACCCTGTTGCAGTTGAGAGTAATTATATAGAAAGCAAAAGACTTGGTGAGAAAAATATTCTCCCATTGATCTTAGACCTTACTAATCCAAGTAGTGGGATTGGTTGGGCAGGTGATGAAAGAATGTCTTTAGAAGGTCGTGGGAAGGCGGATATGGTTCTTGCATTAGCTCTAGTTCATCATCTTGCAATCTCTAATAATCTACCGTTTAGAAAAATAGCAGAATATTTTAGTAGGCTATGCGATAACCTTGTTATAGAATTTGTCCCTAAGTCTGATTCACAGGTAGAGCGTTTACTTGCAACACGAAAAGATATCTTTACTCATTATGATGAAGAGAGTTTTGAAAAAGAGTTTGAAAAGTATTTTGCAATAGAGGTAAAAGAGAGTGTGGTTGGTTCAGAAAGAAAGCTGTATCTTATGAGTAAAAAAGATTCATGATAAAAAATTTTCATATCGCACATCCATTTTTATTCGCTGTATTACCAGCAGTATTTTTATGGGGGCAAAACTTTGGTGAAGTTCCTATTAGGGAGGTATTTCCAGCGCTTATCGTGTTTATAATATTTGGAGCTTTAGCCTGGGGATTTTTCTGGATCTTTTTTCGTGATTTCGAGAAATCTGCAGCAGTGACATCGGCTTTTCTTATAGTGACTTTATTTTTTGGTTATATATATGAAATATTTTTTTATAATTCTTTTATAAAATTACGTTTTCTTTCAGCTTTCATCATTTTATTTGTAATCATTACTGGTATAGGGGTTTTGATTAAAAAAACAAAAAAAGATCTTTATAATCTTAATAAAATTATAACTATTACTATTGGAATATTTATCTTACTATCTTTATTCCAAGTAATTACAGGATATTACAATTCATACACAGATAAACAGCATAGTGATGTAGAGGTTATCGTTGGTACAAATGATAATAAAAATAAACTTAGAGATATATACTATATAGTATTAGACGGATATTCATCACCTGACGTTATAAGTAGTGTTATGGGATTTAAAGAGATTAATCAAACAGTTAATTCTCTAGAACAGAAAGGATTTTTTGTTGCCAGTGAAAGTAAAAGTAATTATCCAGGAACATTACTATCTCTACCCTCGTCTTTAAATATGAGGTACTTAGAAGATCCGAGTGCTCATAAAATACACTTTACATTAGCAGAAAATCATAAAGCTAAAGATTTTCTTAAATCACAAGGTTATAAGTATTTGCACTTTGGTGCTGATGCGTTTACTTATTTTAATAGATATGCAGATGAGAATATAAATCTAGGATTGTTTTCCCCGTATCAAACTGCTGTATGGCACAATACTATATTTAGACCTATTCAAGATCTATCTGACACTAGGTTTGACAGACTTGCTGAGAAGTTTGGTTTTTTAGACAGAGATTTAACTCAGTGGAAAAGAGAAAAGTTTAAGCTTAAAAAACTCGCTGAAGTTCCAGGTAAAGAGAGTTCACCCGTATTTGCATTTGCGCACTTCTTGGTTCCAAAAGGTGCAAACGTCTTTGATGAAAATGGGGACTTCTTAACAAAAGAAGAGGCAGATGAAAGAGGTGTAATAAAAAATTATTTAGGTCATGTCGCATATATAAACAAAGAGGTTGAAAGCTTGGTAGACACTATTTTAGAAAATTCTGATCATGAGCCAATTATAGTAATACAAGGGGATCACGGTTTTCCGTTTTGGGGGTATCGCGATGTAATAGAGGAATTTGATAAACCAGAACTAGCGAAAGAATTAATCGTACCTGGTAAATATTCATTCCCTATATTTAATGCTTATTATTTCCCAGACGGAGGAGACAAGCTTCTGTACGATTCTGTATCACCTGTAAATACTTTTCGTATTTTACTTAACTATTATTTCGGACAAGATCTAGAGCTTTTGGATGATACAAGCTACACTGCTGACCCAGACGATAGTTCAAAGTTTATTATTTGGGATAAATAAAGCAAGTAACTACTAGAGTAGTCTTATGGTTGTAGGAGTTAAAGATATTATTTAATCATTATGTTAATAGAAAGAATTAATCGGATATTTATTCTTGCTTTGTGTTTTTTTGTACTGCCTATTAGAGGTAGGGCAAATAAGAAACAATCAAGTTATTCCAATATATTAATCATACCGTCAGGTAAATTGGGTGATATTGTTTGTGCTACGCCAGTTTTGTATGCCGTAAGGCAGAAATTCCCGGAAGCAAAGATCTTTGTTTTAGGTAATAAGATGGTAAAAGCTATTCTTGGGAATAGTGGATTGGTAGATGTATATATAGATGATGAAAGTTTTATAAGAAATATTTTAAAAATAAGAAAATCAAAGATAGATTTTGGACTAACGAATGGTTCTGGGTTTATGAAATTAGCAGAATTATATTTATCAGGTATTCCACTTATCTCAGCACCGATTGTTGTAAATGACAACATAATACAAGAAACAAAACCATATAAGCTACTTTCAAAATTTGCAGTCCGTACAGATTTTATCTCAGGTGATTATATGCCTAGACAATATCTCTCTTTGCTTGAACCCGTAGATATATTTGAAGATAAAACAGAGAAACATCTAGGATTTTCTAAAAAAGCTGAAGAAAAAATATTAAAGTTTTTGCAAGATAAAAATCTAGATTCAAAAACAGATTTAATAGTTGGGATATCTCCATCTGCAGGAAATAAGATAAAATTATGGAAAGCAGAAAGGTTTGCTCAAATAGCAGATTATCTTTACCAAAGATATAATGCTAAAATTGTAATAATAGGAGGAAAAGGGGATATAAAAGAGACAGAAGAAATGCTTAAATATATGAACAAAGATACTTTTTCTGTTGATACTACAGGAGTATTTAATATAGATGAACTAAAAGGGCTAGTGTCAAAGTTAAGCTTATTTGTAAGTGTTGATACTGGGCCTATTTATATCTCAGAAGCGTTTAATGTGCCAACTATAGATATAGTAGGACCAGTTGATGAAAATTGCCAACCGCCTATAGGTGCATTTCACAAGATTGTTAAGTGGGATAAGAGAGAAAACCCTGCAATGACTGCTTTAACTATGAGAAATTATAATTATAAAGAAGCAAGAGCTCAAACTGACAATATTACAGTAGAAATGGTTATAGAAAAAATTGACGAATTAATCTTATTTATAAATAAAAAATCACCCAACAAAAAAGACTTTGTTGGGTGATGGTTATTGTTACTACACATCTAAAATTTAAAAGAAAAAATCTTCATCACTCTGGATGTTTTTATATTCAATTGGATTTATATTACTATTAATAGCTTTATCAATCCACCAGTTTACTTGGTTATATATACAAGTAACTCCACTGCATTCCTTACTTGCGTCAAAATTATCAAGCATAGAAGTTAAAGCGTTTTGTATTTTATCCAAGTTGTTTTTATCGCTAAATATATTAGCATCTGCAATGCGAGCACTTTTTGTGTCACGGTGAGCAGGGCAATTAAAAAGGCCGTTTGGAGACAAGATTTGTCTAATTACTTGTATGTGGCAAGTTTGTGGCTGCTTCCAGTATTTTTCCCAAGATCCACTTTCAAGAGCTTTCAAATTCGTACTCTCTATGATCTTGAAATTTTCCGTCTCATAAGTCTTAGCTATATCAATTTCTTTGCGAATCTGAAGCATAGTTTTATCAAAATCAACTATTATTGATGGATTTATAACTTCAGCCCTGTGGGGGTATCGGTCCAGAAGTGGTTTGAACGAAATATAGCTAAAACCACTTTCTTGTGCCAGCTTTGTTGCGGTAACGATCTCATCAATGTTTGGAATCGTAGTTGTTTTACCATCACCCATAGATCTTTTCCATGAAATAATGAAAGAAAAACCAACAGAAAGTTTAGGATTACGCTCTCTAATTTTAGGTATCCACGAACAAATCTTTTCTAAAGAAACATTATTTCTTGGTTTATGCATCTTTACAAAAGTATCATTAGTACCAGCATCTAGAGAGAGTCTCACCCAGTCCTTTTCTGTTAAGGTATTTGCAATTTCATATATATACTCATTGCGTGAACCGTTACTTACTATTGCAATTTGAATAGAACGTTCTTTTAGGAAACGTACGATATCCTTAAACTTTTGATACAAAGTTGGTTCACCCCCACCTATTAATATTACAGAGCGCAAGCCGTTTTGTATCATGTTCTCAAGTGATGCTAATAATTGGCTGTGGTCAAACTTTGTTTTACCATTTAGGATATCCGAGTCTATGCAATGACCACACCTGAAATTACAAGCAGTAGTAAGGTCTAAATTAATTGAGATTGGGCTTTTCCAAAACTCTAGGACAGATTTTTCATTGTCACTAGTCGACGCACCTCTTTTGCGTTGCCAATTAATATAGCTCATTATCTGCGGAAACATTGAAGATTGGCGTAATTTTAGTGTAAAATCATGAATTGTTTTTGACATTTTATCACTTTGATTTGTGTTGCCATACATTTCATTAATCCCCATCTCAACAGAATATTCTGGTATAAAACCAATCTTTTCCTTTGCAAGAGACATGTCACACTCAGTATGATTCTGATAAGCTTTTTTATAAGGGTTCTCTATATACTCAGGATTTCTATTTAGATTAAGTCTATCATTTAGGATAGTCACTAAGTAATTGAAAGATACCGCTTTACCTGAACCACAATTAAGAATACAACTTTCTTTTGACTTACTGGCGAGAATGTTTGCACGAACAATATCCTTAATGTAAGTATAATCTCTTTTTTGCTCGCCATTTGTGAAAAGTTTAGGATTCCCAATACGCATTTGATCTGCTAGTTGAGAAAGATAACACCGCATTTTTCCTTTGTGTTTATCATAAGGTCCATAAACATTACAATAACGCAAACCAACAATCTTAACCTCGGGGTGTTTTTTGGAAAATTTAATAGCAAATTCCTCCAATAGCTTCTTAGATTCTCCGTAAGGGTTTAAAGAATTTTGTTTTGTAATTCTTTCTATATACGGAGTCTCTTCATTCCCGTAGGTTGCTACTGATGATGCATAAATAATATGCTTACATCCATGCTTAACCGCCTGTTCAAACAAAAGTTTAGAGGCCTCTACATTAATACTTATCATCTCTGAGAGATCCATGTTAGTTGTATCAACTATTGCTGCTTGGTGAAATAAAATATCAATATTACCAATTTTATCCCAATCAAGTCCAAACAAGTTATAACCAACAATCAGATCATTTACACCTTCAGAGTTCTTACCTGTTCTTCCAGTTATAAGAACTTCATGACCATCTTTTTGCAGCTGTTTCGTAAGATTGTAGCCAATAAAACCAGTACCACCTGTAACTAAGCACTTAATTTTCTTCATTTTATTTACTCCCGATAAAAACTTAAATTGTAAAGGTCCAAATCCAAACCAACACTAACACTTTTTCTATTATTTGTATATATAAACTAAAGCTTTAACTTTTTTGTTAATTAGATGTTATAATCTAATACTATAAATAATAATTTATGAATAATAAAACAGCACTTATAACAGGATTAACAGGGCAAGACGGTTCGTATTTAGCGGAGTTTCTGCTCAGTAAAGGATACAAGGTATATGGACTGGTAAGAAGAACAAGTAATAACCCTATGGTTCGTCTAGAGGGCATCTTAGGTAAGGTTAATATAGTTTACGGTAACCTCCGTGACATAGGAGCTATAGAGAGGGCGTTAGAAGAAGCAAACCCAGATGAAATATACAACTTAGCTGCGCAGTCTGACGTAGGGATTTCTTTTAAATGTCCAGAAGAAACAATAGAGATTAATTATTATGGTGTGGGTAGATTAGTAAATGCAGCAATGAAAAAAAACCCAAATGTAAAAATATATCATGCGTCAACAAGTGAAATGTTTGGCGACACACCTCCTCCGCAGAACGAAGAAACTAAGTTTAGTCCTGTGAGCCCATATGGTGAAGCAAAACTTAAAGCACATGAAGATTTTGTTGTTGGTTATAGAGAAAAGCACAATTTATTTATTTGTTCGGGGATACTTTTTAACCATGAGTCGCCGAGGAGGGGAAGACACTTTGTCACAAGAAAGATTACAGTTTCTCTTGCAAAGATAAAGCTAGGACTTCAGGATCATATGGAGCTTGGTAACTTAGAAGCAAAAAGAGACTGGGGTTTTGCAGGGGATTACGTTAAAGTAATGTGGATGATGCTTCAGCAAGATATGCCTGAGGACTTTGTGATTTCAACTGGAGAAACACATACAGTACGTGACTTTGTAAACGCATCTGCAAAAGCTTTAGAGATGGATATCGTGTGGGAAGGAAAAGGGCTTGATGAAGTTGCAAAAGATAGGGATGGTAAGATAATACTTAAAATCAATAAAGATTTCTATAGGCCAAACGAGGTCAATGCATTATTAGGGGATTCAACTAAAGCGAAAAATATATTAGGTTGGGATCCTGAGATTAAATTTGAAGAGCTCGTGGCTATGATGGCGAAATTTGATTTTGAAGATCTAAAAGAAGAGAGGTCTAGTTGATTATGAAAATTATCATACTAGCTGCAGGTGAGGGTAGAAGAATGAGACCTCTTACTCTTAAAACTCCAAAACCATTACTTAAATATAGAGGTAAGGCTAATCTTGACCATCTTTTTGGTGCTTTACCTAAAGAAATAGACGAAGCTATAATAGTTGTTAAGCATTTAGGTGAACAAATTAAAAAATATTGCGGAGGTGAATTTTCTGGACGTAAGATATCATATGTTGAAGGGTCTCTTGAAGGTAATGCGATCGGTCTTATTAATACAAAAAAATATTTTAATGAAGGAGAGCGTTTTGCTATAGCGTATGGAGATGAAGTTATAGCTACTCCAGAGAAAATCCATGACTGCATGGAACATGAGTTCTCATGGCTTTGTTATAAAGCTCCTAATCCAAAAATTGTTGGAGTAGCAGAATTAGATAATGAAGAGTACATAAAAGATATTGAAGAGAAACCTGAAAATCCAAAAACAGATATTGCTGCGAATGGATTTATGATAGTAAATACAGATATTTTTAACTGTACACCAGAGCTACATAAGAAAAAGGAATATTTTCTTTCAGATCTTATGAAGATTTTTGCACACAATCATAAAGTAAAAGCTATATTAAGCCCTACGCAACATCCACAAATAACTGTACCAGCGGATTTGAAAAGGCTTAATAAGTCTTAAATATAGATCTTAAATATGTATCTTTAGTTCAAATAAGCTAGTTATATACAAATGTAACCAATAAATGCTATATTTAAAGCTATATTATGATTATTATTAGAGCGCCACTTAGAATAAGTTTTGTAGGGGGCGGTACAGATATCGCTAGTTTTTATGATAAAGACCCAGGTCAAGTCCTCTCAGCAACAATAGATAAATATGTATATTTATCTATTAACTCAACTCCACATATAGATAAGGTTGGAGCTAAATATTCAATAACAGAATTAGTAGATTCTCCAAAAGATCTTGAGCATAAACGTATTAGAGAAGCGCTTATTGATCTAGATATAAAAAATAATATTGAAATAGGATCTTTTGCAGACATTCCTTCTGGCACAGGTCTCGGATCGTCGTCAGCATTTTCAGTAGCTCTTATGCGAGGACTTCATACTTATAAAGGAATTAAGATTGGTAGAGAAGAAACAGCACAGCAAGCGTCAAAGCTTGAAATTGATTTATGTAAAGAGCCAATAGGTAAGCAGGATCAGTATGCCAGTGCTTATGGAGGATTCAATATTTTTCGTTTTAAAAAAGGTGGAAATGTAGAAACAGAACCTATATTTATTGATTACAAAAAGAAGACGGATCTTGAAAATAGTATATTACTTTTTTACACTGGTATAAATCGCTCTGCTTCAGAAGTGTTGAGTGCACAAAAAGATAATATGAAAAACAAACATGAGATTCTGAAAGAAATGGCAGCTCAAGTGCCAATCTTTAAAGACAAACTCTTAAAAGGAGATATAGAAGGTATGGGTAAAATGATGCACGATTATTGGCAAAAGAAAAAAGATTCACATTCGTCAAATAATATAATTGACGATTTATATGACACAGGTTTAAGAGCTGGTGCTTGGGGCGGTAAGCTACTTGGTGCCGGAGATGGTGGCTGTATAATGTTTATCGCTGATCTAAAAAAACATAACTTAATAAGTGAAGCTGTTTTATTAAAGGCTCAAGATTTATCCATGGAAGGATTTAAACAAATTCCAGTATCTTTTGTTCAGTCCGGGGTAGAGGTGGTATTTAATAGTAAAGGAAAATGAAACGTTATATAAATAAATTTGCAAATGAGGTTAAGAGTGCACTCTCGAATCTTCCTACAGAAGAGATTGCTAAAGCGATAAATATTTTACAAGCATGTTATGAACGTAACGGCAGAATTTATATATTTGGTAATGGGGGGTCATTATCTTTAGCAACTCACTGGGTGAGTGATTTTAACAAGACAGTTTTTAGGAGTAATTTAGATAAGATCCCGCGTAGATTTCAAGCTGTACGATTACCTAGTACAGAGTCAGAAATAACAGCGTGGGCAAATGATGTTGGTTTTGACATGATATTTGCAGGCCCACTTGAAAACTATATTCAAGATATAGATGTTATTATAGCAATCTCAAGTTCCGGAGATTCAGAGAACATAATAAAAGCTGTTGAAGTCGCAAAAAAACACAAAGTACCAGTTATAGGACTTTCCGGTTTTGATGGTGGTCGTTTAAATAAGATGTCAGATGCTAAAATATTAATAAAGACAGATAAAGGTGAGTATGAAATAGTTGAAAGCGTGCACGATGTTATACTTCATACAATGACTAAATATTTTCACGATTATTTTAACTCTTTAATTAAAAATGAAAAATAATAAAAATAATAAAAAGGAATTAGTGCTCGTAACAGGCGGTGCGGGATTTATTGGTAGTCATATTGTCGACGCTTTAATTAAAGATGAATATAAAGTTAGAGTACTTGATAATCTTGCTCCTCCTGCTCACAATGGAAGCTTACCTAATTGGTTTAATAAAAAAGCAGAATTTATTAAAGGTGATGTGCGCAATAAAAAAGATTGGCAAAAAGCATTAAAAAATGTTGATTATGTTTTTCATATTGCTGGGTATATGGATTTCCACACAGATTATAGTAATTATATTGACACAAATGTTAGAAGTGCTGCACTTATGTTTGAGGTCATAAATGAACTATCTATTCCTGTCAAAAAAGTAATAGTCTCTTCATCTCAAGGTTTATATGGAGAAGGAAAATATCTATGCAAAAAACATGGAATTGTATATCCGTCTGTTCGATCTGAGAAACAATTGAAAAATAATGACTGGTCTGTGTATTGTAATAAATGTGGTAGTGAAATGAAAAGCCAAAAAGAGCTTGAAAGTGATGATGTTGTACCTGTAAATTTATATGGATCTTCTAAAAAATCATTAGAAGACACAGCTCTTATGCTCGGACAAAGTTTAGGTATACCGACAGTTGCACTTCGTTATACCATAGTTCATGGACCAAGACAGAGTTTTAGGAATTTCTACTCAGGCGCTCTTCGTCAGTTTGTTCAAATGGCACTTGCTGGAGAACCTATAAAGATGCATGAGGACGGGCTTCAAACAAGAGATTTTGTTCACTATAAGGACCTCGTCTCCGCTCATATTAAGGTTTTAAAGAATAAAAAGGCTGATTATCAGGTATTTAATATTGGCAGTGGTAGAGCTGATAAAGTGCTTAAATTGGCTAAAATCGTAGCTAAAGAATGCAATGTATCCTTTAGGAATGAATTAGGGTTATATCGTATTGGTACAGCCAGGCATTCTGTAGCTGATATAAGTAAGCTTAAGAAGCTTGGCTGGAAACCTACACATTCACTAGAAGATAATGTGCGTGATTATATCAGCTGGATTAAATATTATCCAGATGCTAAGAAGTATTTTCATAAAAGTCTAAAAGAGATGAAAAAAACTGGCGTAATAAAAACATCTAAAAAATAACATGCTTACAATTTTTGGTAATTTAAGAATAAATAGTGCTTCAAGACTTCAGCACATGAAGGATTCTTTTCTGTCGTTTAAAGATATAAGTGATGATTGGGTTATAAATATAAGAGGGTCATTTCGTGATGAAGCTATTGAATTTCTAAAAGAAAATCTTGGAGATAAATTAACACTATTTGAGCTTTTAGATGAAAAAAGAGGTTGGATTAATAATGCTCTTGAAATGTTTAGTAGTATCAAACACGATTATGTTCTAGTCTGGAATGAAGATCATCTTAATATTGCTCCACAAGAATCTTATAAAAATATTATAAGAGAAATGTCAGAAAAAAAAGCGCAGTACATGCTATTTACTTGGTGGATTTTTGGAAAAGCTCGAAAAGTCTTTGATGATTTAGAACACGAGATTGATCTAGAAAAATACGATAATATTGATGTTGTTAATTTAACAAAGAAAAATTGGAGCAAGATTAGAAGAACTGGATATCCGTATTTTATTCTTTCGTTAGCTGGTATTTACCACAAAAATCTTTGGCACCGTCTTTTGATTCAAGATAAAAGAAAGTTACCAATGTTCTTTACAAGAATGACATTCAAATTTTTTGCATTTGTAAGTTTATTTAAGCTTAAATTTAATCATAAAAAATGGATTCATATTGTAAGCAGACTCGTATTTTATAAATTAGGGAGATACTCAAAAGAAACACCTTTTAATTTGGAAAGACCTCCGATTAGGACAGATATGCTGCCAGTAAGAATTGCTTTATCTAAGCAGGAGTTGTTTGCATGTATTGATGATGATTTAGACACTCCAGGATATTCTCTTATAGGTCGGGGTTTGTATACTGACCAAAATAACACTAATTCTATAGTGAAAAATGTTACAACTATTCTAAAAGAAATAGACTCTGTATTAAAAAATACAGATGAACAGCAGGTAAATAATTTAATAAATATGATTACAGGCGCAAGAAATATAGTAGCGGTTGGTGCAGGTAGGGTAGGGCTTGCTACTAAAGGTTTTGTTATGCGGTTGGGGCATTTAGGGCTCAATGCATATTTAGTTGGTGACACAACCCTCCCTGCTATGGGTGAGCATGATGTACTTCTAGTAAGTTCTGGATCAGGGGAGACAAAGACAATATTAGATCTTGTGCATATAGCAAAAAGAAACGGAGCCAAAATAGTTTTAGTTACTGGTAATAAAGATTCTAGTATGGGTAGGCTAGCGGATGTAATTGTAGAAATACATGCTCCATCTAAAACAAAAAAAGTAGAAGGACTTCAATCAGTACAACCTATGACAACACTTAATGAACAATGCTTAGCTGTATTTTATGATGCAGTGGTACTACGTCTTATGGAAGAGTTGAAAGAAGAGCATGATACAATGTGGGAAAGACACTCTAATCTTGAATAAATAATATGGATAATAAAAATAAAAATTATAAACTTTCCGGATCACTTGTTTGTGCAAACATGCTTGATCTCAAGTCAGACATAAAAGCATTAGAAAATGGAAATATTGATTATATACATTTTGATGTAATGGACGGAAATTTTGTACCGCGTCTAGGCTTGCACCCAGAGATGCTTGAAGAAATAAAGACAATAACAAACATTCCTGTTGATGTACATCTAATGATAGACAATCCAATAAAATATATACCCGATTTTATAAAAGCTGGAGCGGATACTATTATTGTTCATGCAGAGTCAACAAAACATTTGCATTATGCACTTAAAATGATTCGTGACTCTGGCGCTAAAACAGGAGTTGCACTTAACATAAGTACACCTCTTAGTGTGCTCGATTATGTTTTAGATGATATTGATCTGGTTTTACTTATGGCTATTAACCCTGGTATTGTTGGTCATAAATTGATTCCAAAAACGATAGACAAAATTACTGAGTTAAAAGAAAAATTAGTAAATCATAAAGACGTAATCATAGAAATTGACGGAGGAGTTAACCAAGACAGTGCGCCGACTATGATAAAAGCAGGTGCTAGTATGCTTGTTTCAGGCTCATCCTCTATATTCAAAAAAGACAAAGATATAGCAGGACAGATAAAAGATTTTAGATCTACTATAGATAATAATCTAAAATAAATCTTAAATTATATGATAAAGAAAGTATTTATAAGCTCTGATCATAAGCTTGATTATATAGGTGAGCCAATTAAATATACAAACTATCTTCTCTTGCGTATCGGCCGTAAGCCGGCCATTTCTTATATAATCGAAAATTATCCAAAAACAACAGAGTTTACCATAGGTAACGGAGAGTTTATTGACCATATAAAACAGTTTTTAAAACTTGCATACCCAGAAAGAGTATTCAAGTTTGTAAATTATGGAGAAGAAAAAGCTCTTAATAAAGGAGAAGTTGTTCATAAGGGTTATAACATACCACCAAGGTTTGATCTAAGCAAAAAGGACGGGCTTATAAAAGCGAGAAAAAGCATACAAGACAAATTTGACATCTTAGACAAAGATAATGAGTCAATCTTCTTCATTAATGATTCTGTTATTAAATTCTTTTATGATGATAATATTATTAAAAATAGAGTAAGTCGTTCAAAGATCTTAGGAAAGATAACTCCAAATGTTGAAAAAAAATACAAGAACTTCTATCTCTATCCATATACTCAAGGAGATTTGTATGCAGATGTAGTTACTCCAGAAGATTTTAGTAAATTTTTGTTATGGGCCAAGAAAAATCTATGGAAAGAAACCTCCGAAGTAAATCAAAAAGAGTTTAAAAAGGTGTGTAATAACTTTTATTATAAAAAGACATTTGACAGATTCAATAAATTCCTTACCAAGCATAACCTTAAAGATAAAAACCATATTATAAACGGAGAAAAAGTACCGTCTGTTAAAGAGATCTTTGAAAAGTTAGATCTAGATTGGCTTACGGATACAAAACAGACAAAATTCCACGGGGATTTTATATTAGATAATATAATAAAAACAAAAGACGGATATACGCTGCTTGATTGGAGGCAAGATTTTGGAGGTCTTATAAAGTCAGGAGATATGTATTATGATCTTGCAAAGTTGAACCATAACTTGAGCGTGAATCATGATATTGTATACAAAAACAAATTTAATGTAGATGCTAATGGTAATAAAGTATTGTGTGATATAAAAAGAAAGAAAGTTCTGAAAGATTGTCAAACCATATTATTTGATTTTATAGAGAAGCAGGGGTATGATTTAAAGAAGGTTAAAGTATTAACAGGAATAATATGGCTTAATATGGCGCCACTGCATCATGAACCGTTCGATAAGTTTTTGTATTATTGGGGTAAATTAAATTTATGGCAAGCAATAAAATAAAAAAACCAAAGGTATTAGTCTTAGATGTAGATGGCGTCCTAACAGACGGTCAGTTTCACTATACTAAAGACGGCAAAGTTGAAAAAATATTTGGTCCAGACGACTCAGATGCAATACAGCTTATAAAGCCGTATATGGAGGTCATAGCTGTCTCTGGAGACAAGAGAGGATATCCGATAACTCAAAAGAGGGTTGAGGAAGATATGGGAATACCTTTACATCAAGTCAGTACTTTTGAAAGAGTAAACTGGCTTTCTGAGAGGTATGATCTTGATGAAGTTATATATATTGGGGACGGCATATTTGATGCAATGGTATTTGATAAAGTTGGGTATTCTATTGCACCAGCAAATGCTTTCTTTAAGATAAAAGAATATGCTGACTATGTAACAGAGGTAGGTGGTGCAAAAGGTGCTGTGGCACAGGCTGTATGGCATATTGCAGAGAAATTTTTTACTCCATTTGATGCACTTAATTTAAAGATAGGTGGTGGTGTATGGAGTAGTAAGGAATAAAGATGGACAAAAATAATTATAAAGTTTTAATAATGACGTCAGGTACTGGTTCTCGCCTGAAAGATTTGACAAAAGATACTAATAAAGCATTGGTTGAGATAAACGGGCGAGCCACCATTGATTATGTTCTTGAGAAGTATTCTAAAGAAATACCTCTAGTAGTCACTCTAGGTTACTTAAGTGGTCAGGTTAAGGAATACTTACTTGAGAATCATAAAGATAGAAATTTTGAATTTGTAATAATAGATAAATATATAGGAGAGGGTAGCAGTCTTGTTTATTCTCTGCTTCAAGCGAAGGATAATCTACAATGTCCGTTTGTCTTTCATGCTTGTGATACTATAATGACAGAAGAGATCTCAGTGCCAGATAAGAATTGGATAGCCGGTTTCCTTAAAGAAAAGGCGCAAAAGAATGGTATGGAGCTTTCACAGTATAGGACTCATAAAGTAGAGAGCGGTAAAATCATAAAGCTTTTAGATAAAGGAGTGGGAGGGTTTGAGTCAGTCCATATCGGGCTTGATGGCATAAAAGATTATGAAGAGTTTTGGAAGACAGCTCAGGAGGTATATGATAATGACCCAGCTAATCAGAGTCTTTCAGAAGTACATATCTTAAATAAGATGTTAGGTAACGGAGTCTCGTTTGAATGGATGCCGTATAGTGTATGGTTAGATACAGGTAACTTAGAAGCATTAGAAAAAACTAAAAAATATTTAATATAAAACTATGAAAAAATTTTCTAATTATATAGAAAGAAATAAAAGTGTTATTACAGGTAAAGAAAATCTGGAACACTTATATACTATTAAAGATTTTCCTGTATTTTTTGGTTGTGTCAATACTCCAAAGGAAGATGATATTATGGCTGATATGGAATGGGCGATTGATCCTGAAACAGGAGTTATGCAGTTAACCAAACTTATACCACAGAGTATCCTATACAAAGAACAGCATGTTGATGGTTGCGGACCTACATGGGAAAAATATTACGATGTTTTTTCAGGCTATATCGTAGAACAGGATATAAAATCAGTTCTTGAGGTTGGTGGCGGTGGCGGACAGATTGCAGACAGGGTAATAAAAAAATCATCTGATATAACATGGACAATAGTTGAACCAAATCCAATACACAAAGGGAATAAAAGAGTGAAAATTGTAAGTTCTCTCTTTAATAAAAATTTGAAGTTAGATTATAAGGTTGACGCTATAGTAATGTCTCAATCATTAGAGCATATGTATGAGCCGAGGGAATTCCTTGATGAGATTGCTTCTTTTTTAAAACCTGGCGGAAAATTAATAATTGCATATCCTAATTTAGAATTATGGCTTAGAAATAAATTTACAAATTCTATAAATTTTGAGCATACAATGCTTTTGACTGATAAACATCTTGATTATATGTTTCCAGAACATGGTTTTAACATACTTAACAAAAAAGAATATGAAGATCATAGTTTTTTCTACACAGCTGAAAAAGTAGAAGGAAAAACTCTAAAATCAAACAGATTTAATATGTATAACGAATACAAGAAGATCTTTATGGATTTTGTTAATTACCATCTTAATATGGTGAAAGAATTAAATGAAAAAATAGAAGCATCGCCTGAACCAGTATACTTATTTGGTGCACATATTTTCTCAACGTATCTTATTTCATTTGGTTTAAATACAGAAAAAATTGAAAAAATCGTATTAGACAATAGTGAAACAAAAAAAGGTAAAAGACTGTACACCACTGATTTTATTGCAGATTCTCCAAAGATTCTTAAGGACAAAGGAAAGGTGAATGTAATCTTAAAAGCTGGGGTACATAACGAAGGAATTATGAAGGATATACTTGAAAATATAAATAATGAGGTAGTTTTTTGGTAGTATCTGGTGTATAAGACTGTATAACTTTTTAGTATATAATTTGTTATATACCCTAATAATATGAATAAATTACCAACAATTTCAATATGTGCTTCTATTCGAAACGAGAAAAAAGCAATAGAGGGCTATATAGAGTCCCTTGCTGATTTTGCTGATGAAATTATATTGTCTGATACAGGCTCTGCAGATAATACAGTAGAAATAATAAAAAGCATGCAAGAGAAGTACCCTAATTTAATTAAATTAGTATATTTTGATTATGAAGGAGGATTTCATTATGGTGAAGCAAAAAATAATGCATTAAAATATGCATCTAAAGATTACTCAATGATTTTAGACGCAGATGAAAGGTTAGGTAAAGATTTTAAGTCACAAATAAAACAATTTTTATATGATGAGGGTCCTGTGGTTGTCTCAGTTAGTCGTACGGATGATTTACTGACACATTTTATAGAATCAGTTGAGCGAATAGTTAAAACAAATAAAAACATAAGATTTGGTATAGATAGTGAAAATAAGGTTCATGAGCGGTTTATGCATAAACATGATGTTAAAATATTTAAGCCATCAATATGGCATATGCAAAAAACAACACATTGGCTAAATAATTCACATAAGAAATTTTTTTATTTAGAGCTTGAAATTGACCGTACACCCAAGACAAAAAGTTTTATCGGGCACGCACTTCGTGGTTTATGGATGTTTCAGTTTAAGTTTAAAAAAGTCTATTTTAATCAGAAAATGAAAAAAGACGGCAAAGCTGGTTTTAAATATGCATTCCTTCGAGGCCTTTACGCTTTCCTAATTCAGATTTTTGTTGGTTTAAAACCAGATGATGGTTATAAGTACTGGGAAGATAAAAAATATAAAGAAAAAATGGATAAATTAATTTAATATGTATATATTTCAACCTGAGAGATTTTTATTAAACAAGCAAATAAGAGAATTTTCACATTTTATAAAAGGTAAAGTGCTTGATGTTGGTGCAGGAATAGGGGACAGATATAGTGGCTCCTTTGAAAGTGATGAATATATTCGTATGGATATTGAAGGTGGAAAAGATATAGATATTATAGGACGCGCAGAGAGTATACCAATGCCTGATGAATCAGTAGACTCTGTTGTATGCACTCAAGTATTTGAACACTTACAGTTTCCAGAAAAAAGTGCAAATGAAATATATAGGGTTCTTAGAAAAGGTGGTAATGTATTGATAACAGTGCCACAAATGAATGAAATGCATGAAGAACCCCATGATTATTTTAGATATACAAAATTTGGTATACAGGGCTTATTTGAGCGACAAGGGTTCAGGGAGGTTGATATAAGCCAAAGAGGGGGCTATTTTAGCACTCTGGCGCAAATTAGAACCCGTTTCTTAATAGATAGATACGACCTCTATTCTAAACCTGTTTTAGGTAGAATAATGAGCAAACTATTTAGTATATATGGGCGTTATATGATGTGGCGGGACAGCAGAGACAAAAGCCTTGCTAATACAAAACATGCTATAGGGTGGTGCTTTGTATTCAAAAAGTAAATTTATTAAAATGCGAATCTTATTTCTATCAGATGATTTTCCACCAGATTGTATTGGTGGTGCAGGGTTAATTGCCTTTACTTTAGCTAAAGGCATTAATATTCGTGGGCATAAATTAGACGTGATTACAGTTGTTGATAATAAAAGTAAGGTTGGAACTTTTGAATACGAAGGACTTATAATCCATCGTATATATTCAAATTATCCAAGCCGCCTTATAAATATATTTAGTTTGTACAATCCTTTTATTTTAAGGAAGATAAAAAAACTTATAAAAGAAATAGATCCTGATGTAATTCATGCACACAATATTCATTACAGGATTTCATATAGTGTATTAAAATTATCAAAAAAACTTGGTAAAAAGGTATTTCTTACAGCTCACGATGCAATGAGTATTAGTTATGGAAAACTTAATAACTATTTTGATATAAAAGATTTGTCAGTACAAAAAGAGTTTAACTACAAACTAAGTTTTTGGCATCATTTGAAAACAGCACGCAAACGATATAATCCGTTTAGAAATATTTTAATAAAACATTATTTAAAATATACAGACAAGATTTTTGCAATTACAAGCCGCCTCAAAAATGTAATGGAAGCAAATGGTATTTCAAATATTGATGTGGTTCACTATGGTATCAATCTTGATGGCTGGCTAGCTTCTGAAGACGATATAAATTCTTTTAAAACTAAATATAATTTAGTGGGAAAGAGGGTGATATTGTTCGGTGGGCGATTAAGTCCTCTTAAAGGTGGGGAATTAATGATAAGGACATTAAAACTCTTGGTTAAAAAAGATAAAGATATTTTGTTTTTAATTGCAGGAACAGAAAATGATTATGCAAAACATCTTTTAAAATTAGCTGAAAAATTAAATATTAGAGAAAATATTGTATTTACAGGATGGATAAAGCAAAAAGATCTAGCTGTTGCATATGGAGCAAGTGCTGTAGTAATAACTCCGTCAATTTATTTTGATGCATTTAATTTGTTTAATATTGAAGCAATGGCTGCTGGTAAGCCTGTTGTAGGAACATGTTTTGGGGGGACTCCAGAGATAATAGAAGATGGTAAGACGGGGGTCATTGTAAATCCACATAATATAGATATGATGAGTGACAAAATATATTATCTTTTAAATAATGATGAAATTAGAACAAAGATGGGAAAACAAGGAGTAGAAAGAGTGAAAAATTATTTTACATTAAAAAGATATGTAGACGATACTCTTTCTTACTATAATATTTAGTTTTCTCTATCCACTTTCCTTATTTTTTGCCAAAGTATAAATGTAATAAGTGATACAAGTGCAACAAATACAAGGCGTGATATCACTAAGCTATATAAGCCGCTTGATTGTATAGTGAAGTAAATTATTATTACAGATGTAATGCCGGGGATATTCCATAAATACAGCGCTTTACGAGGGGTTAATGTAAGTTTGGCATGAGCAGCTGCACCTAAGACAGTTTGGGGTATTACAAAAAGCATTGAAAGAGATAGCCATCTTGAAAATGTTATAGATTCTAAATATTGCGGGAAAATAAGTTTAAAGAAAAATGGGGCAAGTACTATATATACGGCAACTGCACCGAGTGCAAAAATAAAAGCCCAGAAGACCCTTTTTTTAAGCATTTGATGTATCTCAGGTATAGGTCGTGATGCAAGTTTGGGTACTGCAAGAGTTGGAATATTTCTAAATAATCCTGAAAATTGTATAAGTGGTGCTTGTGCAAAACTATATATAGCAAGTGGTGCTGGTCCTAAGAAGTGGAATATTAATATTTTTTCAGCACTACTTACTACTGATCCAATAGTATCAATAAAACTGGAATGTTTCCCGTATGGAATCACTTCTTCATCTACCGTATTGTTGGGTGGAAATCTTTTTACAGTCTTAAGGTGGAAATATGCACGCACTAATGTCCAGGCTACATAATATGCGATTATGATTGCATATATGCTGTCTGTATAAAAAATTGTAAGAACCATAACGGCACTTGCAATAACTTGGCTTGCTGTAATATATATAGTAAACGGAATAAAAAGTTTTTTACCTTGAAGATAGCTTTGATATAAATTCATAGAATCCATAAATGGAACAAAAAGTGATGTGATAGCAAATATAATTGCTAACATTTGGTTATCGTTTATGAAGTAATAAAATGATACTCCTAAAGAAGCTACAGCTCCTAAAATACCCCACTTAAGTTTTGTCTTAAGTGCAGGTATAAAAGTTCCTTCATTGCCGCGTGATACAGATTGTAAAAGAGCCCCACCTATGCCACTTAAAGTTGCCATAGAGAGAAGCCCTACTATAGATATGATATATTTGTATGTCCCATATGTTTCTTTCGGTATAAGGTTTGCAAATGCTACTGCAACCAAAAAAACAACCACCGAAGATACTGTGTGCCCTAAAGTGAGTGTTGAGCCTCCCTTTGCGATGTATACCATATCTGTTTTGGTATATTTCTCGCTCCAACGGAGTGTTTTATATATAAAAGCTTTTATTTTTAGCATGGTTTCTATGATACTGGATTATATACTAATTTTCTAGTACAATATTCAGAATGAATAAAATATTAAGATATACTTTATTAGTGGGGATATTTATTGTTCCTTTTATACCTTTCGTTATATCAAGTACTATGTTCTTTCCTTTTATTACAGGGAAGAATTTTCTATTTCGTAT
>Ga0209360_1000404_pt1 | contig 35928 bp, 30 predicted proteins | sample SaaInlV_130m_DNA_3_FD_184651 | JGI IMG/M metagenome (GOLD analysis project Ga0209360, IMG submission 184651) | Marine microbial communities from expanding oxygen minimum zones in the Saanich Inlet - SI037_S3LV_130m_DNA (SPAdes) (version 2) | ecosystem: Environmental > Aquatic > Marine >... | reverse complement strand
GCAACAGTGAGCCATTATGAATTTTGTCGATGAAGCAAGCATCAAGATTGAAGCAGGCAAGGGCGGTAACGGCTGCCTGTCTTTTCGTCGTGAGAAATATATAGAACGTGGTGGCCCCGATGGCGGTGACGGAGGCAGGGGCGGAAGTGTATATCTTGTAGGTGATGCTGCGCTGAACACCCTTGTAGATTTCCGGTTTCAGCCTAACTACCGAGCGCAAAAAGGCGGGGGCGGTAAAGGAAACGATCGAACCGGGCCGAAAGGGGAAGATTTGTATGTTCGTGTTCCTTGCGGCACCAGCTTGTTTGATGAAGAAACCGATGAGTATTTGGGTGACATCAATGATCAGGGGGAAACGCTGCTATTAGCGGCGGGCGGTCAGCATGGACTTGGCAATGTGCGGTTTAAGTCGAGTACGAATCGCGCACCGCGGCAAACCACACCGGGGGAACCGGGCGAAGTCCGGCAACTTAGGCTCGAACTAAAACTTATTGCTGATGTAGGCCTTCTGGGATTGCCGAACGCGGGAAAATCGACGCTTATCAGCGTTGTTTCGGCCGCCAAACCAAAAATAGCAGATTATCCATTCACAACACTTGTGCCCAACCTCGGCGTTGTGCGGCTGAGCCATGATCAAAGCTTCGTTATTGCTGATATTCCTGGTTTGGTAGAGGGAGCAGCCGGCGGCGCTGGCCTGGGTGTGCAGTTCCTTAAACACCTTTCTCGAACACGTTTGTTATTGCACCTTATTGATCTAGCACCAGTTGACGGCAGCGACCCGGTGACTAATTGCCGCACTATTGAAGATGAGTTAGCACGGTATAGTGAAGGTATTGCTAACAAAACCAGGTGGTTGGTGTTCACCAAGGTCGATCTGCTGGACAGCGAGGCCAGGCAGGGGCTTGCGGGGCTTGCTAAACAACTTGGAGCAGACAGGTACTTTACGATTTCGGCGGTAGCCAAGGAGGGTACCGATGATCTTATGGGCGCTATCGCCGAGTTCCTGACACAGTTGGAACAAACGGCCGATGACGAGCGGATTTCTCGGGAAACTCATGAGTACTCGTTGCGCAAACGCCAGGAGCGCTGGCAAAAACGCTACAGCGCTGAGGATGAGACCGACGAAGACGATGACGATGACCATGATGTGTCGGTGCACTACGAGCCATGAAGACCGAATTCGCGCCTGGCAAAACCTGGGTCATAAAAGTCGGGAGTTCGCTACTGACCAACCACGGGGCTGGTATAGACCGTAGCCTGGTGCAGGGGTGGGTAGATGATATTGCGGCGTTAAAAAATGAGGGTGGACGTATCGTGCTGGTGTCCTCCGGAGCGGTCGCTGAGGGGATGAAACGGCTAGGGTTGCCCGAGCGCCCACATTCCATACACATGTTGCAGGCCGCTGCGGCCGTCGGCCAGATGGGGCTGATTGAAATGTATGAGTCAGCGTTCCAGAACCATCATCTTCATACAGCGCAAATACTGTTGACCCATGACGATTTGCGGTCACGCCAGAGATATTTGAATGCCCGGAGCACTTTTTGGCAGTTGCTCGACCTGGGCGTGGTGCCCGTTGTTAACGAGAACGACACGGTTGTCACCGATGAAATAAAATTTGGGGATAACGACACCCTGGCAGCGCTAGTGGCCAATCTTATTGGCGCAGAAACATTGCTGCTGTTAACAGATCAGCCAGGGCTGATGACGGCTGATCCGGAGCAGGACCCTGGCGCACAACTGGTCACGTCGATGCCAGCGGCTGACAGAGCGTTAGATGATATGGCGGGTGAAGGGTCGGCCCTTGGTCGTGGAGGCATGATCACCAAGATTCAGGCGGCAAGGATTGCGGCAAGGAGCGGCGCTAACACTATTATCGCCTCTGGGCGCGAGCCGAGTGTCATCTCTCGAATCTCCCGGTCTGAGAAAGTGGGTACTTTATTGACTGCCGCCGATGAATCTATGGTCGCACGTAAACAGTGGCTGGCGACATTGCCTGTCAGGGGTACGCTGCTGCTGGACAAGAAGGCCTGTGAAGCCCTGACTGCCGACGGTCGGTCTTTGCTGGCAGTGGGTGTAACAGAAACGCGAGGCGACTATACGCGGGGTGAAATGGTGAGCTGCGTATCAGCCGGCGGGCATGAAGTTGCCCGCGGCATGGTCAACTACGGCGGCGCTGATGTGCAGAGAATCTGCGGAATATCCAGCGACCGTATAGAATCCGTGTTGGGTTTTGTGGTGGAAGAGGAACTCATCCACCGTGACAACCTGGTATTGAGCTAGGCGAGTTACGCTTTAAGCGCTTTCACCCGGGCGTTGAGGCGCGATTTATGACGAGCGGCTTTGTTTTTCTGGATAATTCCATGTGTAACAGCGCGGTCGATCACAGGTACGGCACTAATGTAGGCCGCATTTGCAGATTCATAGTCTCCGGCGTCGACGGCAGCAAGGGTTTTCTTGATTGCGGTTCGGAATGTAGATCGCTGACTCGTGTTATGTCTGCGACGGGATTCATTTTGTCGTGCTCGTTTCTTGGATTGAGCTGAGTTTGCCACTAGGTAGTTACCTGGTCTGGAAAAAAGTAGGCGCGGACTATGGCGATTTACCTCAGAATTGTCAATCAGTTTCCTGCGCCGTTTTGTACCGTGCTGTGAGATGATCCAGCCTCAAAGGCAGTAAATTAACAATGGAACAACCCAACAACTCATTGTCAGGCAAGCTGCTCCGGTCCAGCTTCGTCGTTTCCCTGATGACAATGCTCTCGAGGGTCTTCGGATTGGCGAGGGACATGGTCGTTGCCTATTTCTTTGGTGCAGCGGCAGGTGCTGATGCGTTCTTCCTGGCGTTCAGGATACCTAATTTTTTCCGTCGGCTGTTTGCCGAGGGTGCCTTTGCGCAGGCCTTTGTCCCTGTATTGACCGACTATAAGGAAAACCGGACCCGCGAAGAAGTCAGAGCCTTGATAGGCAAGTCAGCGGGTTCCCTGGGAGCAATCCTGGCGCTTCTGACGCTTGCCGGGGTTCTTGGTGCGGCGGTCGTTATTGGCGTGTTTGCCCCCGGATTTGTCTACCACGGGGACACGGGCAAGTTTGACCTGGCGGTCGATATGTTGCGCCTCACGTTCCCCTACCTGTTCCTGATCTCAATGACCGCGCTGTCAGGTGCCGTGCTGAACACCTACGACAAGTTTGCTGTACCGTCATTTACCCCGGTTCTGCTAAACATTTCCCTGATTGCCAGTGCTGTTCTTTTAAGACCCTACCTTGACGTTCCCGTGATGGCTCTGGCATGGGGGGTTTTGGTTGCGGGTGTTGCGCAACTCACCTTCCAGCTCCCTTTCCTGGCCAGAGAGAACCTGTTGCCGTTACCATCAGTTGATTTTAAAGACCCTGGCGTAAAAAGAATTGGTTGGCTGATGCTGCCGGCTGTGTTTGGGGCTTCCGTTAGCCAGATCAATTTGCTGGTGGATACATTGCTGGCATCTTTCCTGGAAACGGGCAGTCTGTCATGGCTCTACTACTCGGACCGCTTGCTGGAGTTGCCACTGGCACTGTTCGGCATCACCGTTGCTACAGTGATCCTGCCGAGCCTGTCCCGTGAACATACCACTCAATCAGGTGAAGCCTTTTCCGGCACACTGAACTGGGCGCTCAGGCTGGTGCTGCTCTTTGGAGTCCCGGCGACAGTGGCGCTCGTCTATCTGGCAGAGCCACTGATTGCAGCCCTGTTCTACCAGGGAGAACTGACGGTCCGTGATGTTGCCATGTCAAGTTACAGCCTTGCTGCCTATGGGGTTGGGCTTCTCGGACACATGATGGTGAAGGTGCTGGCACCCGGATATTTCGCAAGGCAAGACACACGTACACCGGTCAGGTATGGGATATTCGCCCTGGTGGCTAACATAGTGCTGAACTTTGCCCTGGTCTGGCAGTTCAAGCATGTTGGTCTTGCTATGGCGACAAGTATTTCCGCCTTTCTTAATGCTGGTTTGCTGCTGTTCGGGCTTCTCAGGGCCGATGTGCTTCATTTTTCTGCGGGATGGAGGTCATTTCTTTTGCAGATTTCGATCTCCAGCCTTGTCATGCTGCTGGTGCTCTACCTCATTCTTCCAGACATGACTTACTGGATCAGTGAAGGTTTTGTCTCCAGAATGGTCACTATCGTTTTAATCTGCTTCGCTGGTGCTGTAAGTTATGCGGCTGTACTGCTCTGTACTGGATTCAGGTACCAACAGTTGGTTCGCTAATGGAAGTTATTCGAGGACTACTCAACGTCAGGGAAAAACATCGTGGCGCAATTGTCACGATAGGTAACTTCGATGGCGTTCACAAAGGGCACCAATCGATATTGAAAGAAGTCAGGGCCAGGGCAGACAAGTTGAATGTGCCTGCCATGTTGATTTGTTTTGAGCCCCAGCCAAAAGAGTTTTTTGATTTATACGATGCCCCGGCGCGGCTGACCCGGTTTCGAGAGAAGGTCGACCTGCTCTCTGATCAGGGAATTGACTACGTTTATTGCGTTAAGTTTGATGAGAAAGCCAGGACCATGACCGCAGTGGAGTTCGTCAGGATACTGGTTGAGGAAATCGGTATTTCAGCGCTCTTTGTGGGTGACGATTTTCATTTTGGATTTGATCGAAGTGGCGACTTTAAATATCTGCAGGATGTTGGAAAGTCCCATCATTTTGACGTCATCAATATGTATACGATCTCTCATGACAATGAACGCGTCAGCAGTACCCGCATAAGGGAAAGCCTTGCCCAGGGTGATTTTGAGCTGGCGGAGAGCCTGCTCGGTTATGCTTACTCTATTTCCGGCAAAGTCATTTATGGACGCCAGATAGGAAGAACGCTGGGTGTTCCTACCGCGAATATTCAGCTAAACCGTTATGTTGCACCGATCACCGGGGTTTTTGCGGTTGAAATGTTGTTTGATGGTCAGGCCTTCCCCGGGGTCGCGAATGTGGGCGTTCGCCCGACCATTGATGACCACACCCTAAAACCTATTCTGGAGGTGCACCTGTTCGATTTTTCTGATGATATCTATGGTAAGACAGCAAAGGTAGTCTTCCGGCAGAAGATCCGGGAGGAAAAGAAATTCGCAGGGATAGAAGCATTAAAAGCAGCCATTATGAACGATATTGAAGACGCTAAGGTCTTCTTCAGAGGCGCATGACGGTGTGGTACTATTTTTCTATTAGTACGGTATTTCTGGTTGTCGATCAGCTGACTAAAAACTTTATGGCTGGGTTTCTGCCATTGTGTGTCCCTGGTAATTGCCAGTCGATTGAGGTTCTGCCGGTTTTTAAACTCACCGTTTTGCACAACACCGGTGCGGCGTTTAGTTTCCTGGCCGATGCGGGTGGCTGGCAAAAAGGCTTCCTTGTGGCTGTCTCTCTGGCGGTAAGCCTGTTTATTGGTGGGTGGCTATATCGTATTCACAGGGAGCAGCGATTGCTGGCACACGCTCTGGCGTTTATTTTGGGTGGTGCTTTGGGTAACCTTGTTGACAGGGCGGTTCAGGGTTATGTGGTCGATTTTCTGGTTTTCCATTACGAGGCGTATTACTTTCCAGCCTTTAATATTGCAGATACGGCCATCAGTATAGGTGCAGGATTGTTGATTATTGATATGTTCAGGCAAGGTAAACGGGGGCATACAAATGAATAATGTCCCGATTGGGCCTGGAACCAGGGTAACCCTGATCTTCAAGCTGGCGCTTGCCGCAGGCGATGTCATTGATTCTACCGGTGATGAATCAGCGACCTTTGAAGTGGGTGATGGCAGTCTGCTGCCAGGTTTTGAGGCTGCAATGTATGGCATGAAAGCCGGCGATTCAGGGGAACTGCCCATTGCTGCGGAGCAGGGCTTCGGACTGCCCAACGAAGAAAACGTTCATATGATGAAAAGGGCGCTTTTTGATGTGTCACAAGAGCTGGTAGAGGGCTTGGTCGTTTCTTTTTCCGATGGTGAAGGCGGCGAGCGCCCGGGGGTAGTCAATCGGTTGTTCGACGAGTTGGTTGAGGTGGACTTTAACCATCCACTTGCGGGTCAGGACCTTTTGTTTAGCGTCCAGGTCAAACAGGTCGAGCAGATCTCTGCTGAGATCCTGCGGATGTAATAGCGGGGTTTATTTGAATACGCATAATGCCAACAAAACCGCATCGGAGTGATGTTATGAAGATGAAAGGATTTTCCCTGGTTGAATTGATGATTGCGCTGGCAATTATTGGGGTGATTAGTTCCATTGCCTATCCCAGTTATCAGGGCTATATACAGGATACCTATCACGGGCAGGCCCAGGCGGACGTGAAAGCCTGTGGAATGACACTGGAGCGTTTCTACGCGAATGACTTCACTTACGTCGACGGCGAAGCGGAGTGTACGCTCTGGTCGCCCGCCAGCGGTACGTTTGCTGCCAGGCGATACGACCTGGCGAGGGAGATTCCTCCCCTGGCGCAAAGTTATACAATCACCGCCACCCCAGACAGTGGTACCTGCGATGACAGGTGTTATAGCCTTCAATCAGACGGGACGGAATTGGTCTTTTAGAGGCCTGACCACCTGTCACCCGATTGTTCCCGCTTATCGGGGTCAGGCGCTCATGTCATGACAATTCTATAGAATCGCTGGAGGCCTGATTTACATCGGGTACCGGTTTATGGGAGTTGTATGAGGCGTTTCGAAGGTTTCACTATGATAGAGATGTTGTTCGTTATCGTGATTATCGGTATCGGCATGTCTATTGCTGTGCCCAGCTTTCAGGGAATGCTGCAAAGAAACCGGCTGGCAACTCAAGCTAATGATTTAACCATGGCCATAAACCTGGCCAGGTCCGAGGCAAGCAGAATTGGCAACATTGTCAGCCTGCAGGCCCTGGTTGGTACCGCCGGGAATGAGTTCGGTGGCGGATACTGCCTCATCACTGACAATCCGGGAGACTGCACCGATGACGCAGATAATACAGTTATCAGGCGCTTCCCTGCCCTGACCGGAGGAGCGACGCTTGAGGGCGTAGATGACGCCCCAAACAGCGGCGACTGGGATTCGCCCCGTACCTCGATTCAATTCAATGGCCGGGGAGGGCTGAGTGGAACAAGCAACCAGGTTAGATACCTTGATCTATGTCTGGATGGGCAGCTCGGTCGCCGGATCCAGCTGGCGCTGATCGGTAGGCCCAAGGTCTGGAGAGAAGCAGAACCCGGTGATCCCACCCCCCCTTCAGTGCAGCCGGATTGCTGATATGAAAACGCTTTTACTTTCCCGACAACGACAAAAAGGCTTCTCCCTGATCGAGGTGCTTGTTTCAGTCGTCATCATGTCAGTTGGCATTCTTGGTGTCGCAGGATTACAGGTGCTAAGCCTGCAACAAAACAGGAGCTCATTGTTTCGTTCAGAAGCACTCATGCTGGGTGGTGACATGCTTGATCGGATGCGCGCAAACCCGCTTGAAAATTATGCTGGGGTTGATTTTCAAGATCCGCCGCCGCCGTCGGCGTCCAACTGTGTTGCTGACAGCTGTACCGCGGCCCAGATGAAAGACTTCGACATTGCATGGTGGCGCTGCTCGATCAATCACCTGGATGCCAGCAACAATCCTTTTGAAATTTGCGTCACCTTGGGTGTGACAGGTTCGTCACTGCCTGGAGGACAAGGAGAAATAGCGGATATCGGAGACGAAACGAATTGCCCCGTTGAGGCCGGGGAATCCTGTGTGATTGTCCAGTGGGTTGAGAGCCAATCTAAGAACCAGACCTTTAGCTCGGTCACGCTTCGGGCAAGGATCAACTGATGTATCGTTTGCTGCAGAAAGGTTTGTCCCTCGTCGAGCTGATGATCTCGTTGACCGTCGGGTCAGTTATTACTGCTGGGGTTGTGCAGTTATTCAGTGCCAACTCTGAAACGTATGGCGTGATGACAGGACAGTCTCGGATGCAGGAATCTGCCCGGTTTTCGCTCGACTTTATTGGTCGTGATATCTACAAGGCAGGTTATTTTGGATGTTTTTCGAGTAATGAACAGCTTTTCTGGACCGCGGCAAGTGGTGACGACATACCCTATGAATTTGATCTAAGAAGTGGGCTCGAGGGCTATAACGCTTCTAACGTAGATCGTGCCTGGAATCCGGAGCTGGACGATCTGCCAACGACAGTTAACGGGACGAATACCAATGTGTTTGTTGCCGGCACAGGCATTAATACAGACAACATTGTAAGTGGCACAGATGTCATAACAATAAGGAGCCTTTCGCAACAAGACGTTGAAACCCGTTTGGCAGAGGCGCTTGTAAACGCCACCGATGATATTGAAGTCGTGAAGCCCGCCGATGGCACCGAACTTGGTTTCGATGTAGGTGATCTTGCAATGATTCACGATTGCGAGAAAGCGACGATATTTCAGGTGACTGGCCCAGTGCCCGGCTTATCAACCGAGTCGGATCCGATCGTTATTGAGCACGACGTTGACATAGCGGTCCCTTGGGGGAATAGTTTTGCGAGATTGGCGATTAAAAACAGCTTTGATACAGACGCTTATGTTAGTGCCATTGAGACGAACACTTACTTTATTGCTCCCGGTGAAGGGGAAAACAATAGTGGCCAAGCGCCGCTCTCACTGTGGAGAAAATCCGGAACAACATCCCCGGTTGAACTTGTTGAGGGGATCGAAAATCTGCAAATTCTTTATGGTGTATCGACCGACGATGACCTTACTCCAAACCAATACGTGAGCTCAATCAACGATGTAAGCCTGAAAGATGTCGTGACCATTCGAGTCACGGTGATCGCTAACTCTATTGATGATGTTGGTGGTTCCAGCGCCCCAACACACGGCTGTATTATCCAAAACTGCTATACAGGTGAAGATGAAGCAGCGATAGACGGTTTGATACGCCGAGCTTTCACCCAAACTTTTATGCTCAGAAACAGAAGCTAATGATGATGAAGCGAAACAAGCAGACAGGGAACAACAAACAAAAACAAGAGGGTATCGTCTTGTTCATGAGCCTGGTCATGTTGCTGTTACTGACAATGTTAGGAGTTTCATCGATTCAGACGACGTCACTGCAGCTACGGATGGCGCGCAACGCCAATGATGGGAATCTCGCTTTTCAGGCAGCGGAAGTGGCGCTGCGAGACGGAGAAGATCTTCTGGAGAATCTTAACAGCCTGACGACTGATTTTGGCGTTCTCCCTCCCCCTGGCGATGAATGCCCAACCTTTATAGTACGGGATGGTTATTACTTTGAGGCAGCGCCCTGCGCCGCTCCAAACTGGAAGGAGTTGGACTGGACCGGCGACACTGGGTTTATAGATAGTACAATCAACGTTACCGGTGTGGCAACTCCGCCAAAATATATCGTCGAGCACGTACAAACAATCATTGCAGATGCAGATGCACTGAATCTTGATAATATCGGCGACGATATAGGGGCTGGTCAAACTGAGGTTTTTCGAGTGACTGCTCGGGGATATGGCGCCACTGCAGCTGCGCAAGTCATGATTCAAGGAACCTACGGGAAGCAATTTTAGGTCGCTAAAAGAGCGAAGTAGAACCTTTCGTTCAGTTAATTCGACCCTTGAGTCAATGGTTCGGCTACAAGCTATATCTTGCCTGTATATTATTCTTGGCGTTCGTTCGGTAGAACGGAGCAGCACGTAAAATTGATAAATCGAGAAAACCTATGCGCAACTATTTTACCTTTGGACGACATAAATGGGCGTCACGATTATTCGCGTTAAGTGTGTTTTGCACGGTCCAACTTTGTTGTTCCTTCGCGTTAGCGCACAAGAACTCTGACGGTACCCACGTTCTTGCGGTTGATGACCAGGTTACCGTGCCGTTAGGTGAGACCAGTTTCATTTTTTGTCATCAAGACAACGATAACCTGAACGGAAAACAAGCACCTTTGACGACGCAGAATCGGAATGGCTCCTTTAAGATTACCGACAGTGGCCCGATGTCAGCTGCCTCTTTGGTTAACGAGGCGCGCTGTAATGATGCGTTTCTGCTCAGGTCTGATTATTTCAATGCAGTGAGTATTTCGCTAACGCCCGGGGCGCAGGGTACTGGATCCATCCGTTATAGAATCAAAGATGGCAAGAGAAAGAATTTTACCAGGAACAAAGACAACAATAATGCCGGTTGCAATAGCCCTGGTATCAATAATGACTCCTGTGGGATTCTGACGGTTACCGTGGGCGCGACCAATCTCACCGTAACATCGGGTCCTACGGCGCCAGCGATCGATGAAAACAGCGGCGCGGGTCAAGTTATCTATACCGTAACTGCTAATGCTACCGCTGGGTTGTACGATACAGAACCGCTAATTTACAGTTTTGCTGGGGGCGCTGATGACGCTTCTTTTTCAATAGATTCATCGAGTGGGCAAGTGACGCTAGTGAACGATCCGGATGCCGAAGTTAAGGACTCATATAGTTTTGATGTGCAGGTTGCCGACGTCGGTGGCAATGAGTCTGCGGTCCAAAGCGTCTCCCTGGTAATCAATGGCTTGAACGATAATGATCCCGTGCCGCAGGGGAATAGTTTTACCGTGGTTAAGGGGCAGACGGCGACCCAAAGTAACCTGGATACTGGCAATAACCTGTTGCAGGGTTTAACCGACAATGATGCAGGTGATACCCACACGGTAAATACTGCAGCGGTGTCAGGTCCTAGCAACGGCACTTTGGCACTATCAGCTAACGGTACGTTTTCGTACACCCATGATGGTACTGAAAACTTTAGTGACAGCTTCACGTTTGAGGCCATTGATTCAAATGGTAACGTGGGTAGCGCATCGGTCTCGATAACCGTCATTGAGGAAGATGATCATGACCCGGTGCCGCAGGCAAATAGTTTGACCGTCGCAGAGGGACAATCAGCAGATCAGACCGATTTGGATACAGGGTCTAATCTCTTGCAGGGTCTAACGGACGCAGACGTGGCTGATACGCATACTGTGAATACAACGCCATTGGTAGGTCCCAGTAACGGCGCCTTGTCATTGTCGGCCGACGGCACATTTAGCTATGTTCACGACGGTTCCGAGAATTTCAGTGACAGCTTTCGTTTTGAGGCGATCGATTCGACCGGTAATACGGGCAGCGCCATGGTGATCATTACGGTCACAGAAGTAAATGATAACGATCCGGCGCCGCAAGCCAATAGCGTCACGGTGAACCAGGCCGAATCAGTGACCCAGAGCGATCTTGATACAGGGGCTAACCTGTTGCAGGGTTTAATCGACGCGGACTCGGGTGACACTCACAGTGTCAATACGACGCCGGTGTCAGGACCCAGTAACGGCACCTTGGTATTGGCGGCTAACGGGACCTTTAGCTATACCCACGATGGCACGGCTAACCTGGCGGATGCGTTTACCTTTCAAGTGATCGATTCAGGGGGTAACACGGGGGATGCCACAGTCACCATTACAATCACGATACCGGTTGTTGACGCAGCGCAGCCAGAGGCATTTGACGATCATTACAGTGTTTTTGCTGGGCTGGTGATGGAAGAAGATGGTGCCCCTATCACCTTCAACGTTCTGTCTAACGATCAGCTGGGTGACGAGCCTGCCTATGTGATTAGAGTAGGTCAGCAAATCACGGATTCCGAGGGTATACCGCGTGCATGGCGAACCACTTCGCGATTGGTCGATACGTCTAACACGGGGGACTTTTCCATTGCGATGAATGGGGAGGTCAGTTGCTCGAGCGATGAATGCCTGGGAGGGCAGACAGCTGACTCGACGTTAATCGGATTTACGGTTGGAGAAAATTCCATCATATACCGGCCCGGGCTAAATTTTAATGGTGAGGACTCTTTTACCTATTGCATCCGAGATGCAGTCCATTCACCAGTGGATGACAGCTGCGCAACGGTGACAGTTTTGGTGACGCCAGCTAACGATTTACCTAGAGTGCCTACGGAAATCGTATACACCATGGATCAGGGTGATGGCCTTTTCGTTTCTGTCGGTAACGGGCTCGGCAGCGTTGTGGATCGTATTGATAACACGGTGATTGACGGGTTGGCCTGCGATCCAAGTGACCTAAGCTGCACTCGAACGTCGGATACCTTGTACTTTTCCGTCACTAGCTTAACGACTGATCAGGGCGGTGTTTTGGAGGCATTTAATAGTGACGGTACATTCACGTTTAGGCCGAGTGCATCGTTCTTCGGGGCGGAGGGTTTCTTTTTTACTGTATGTGACTCGGCGGTCCCATCTGCGGAGACATGTACTGACGGCAACTATGTCACGATCATCGTTAATGAAGGAGGCTCTGCGCCAACGGGTTCGACTGACGGTGTAGTCGAGGTTGATTTTGATCTTGCCGAGATTCCGCTCGAACTGTTGCTGGGTACCGAGGCGAATGTCCTGGTGGTTCACGATGATTCAGGCTCTATGAGCTGGGATATCCTCACAGAAGGAGAGTCGGGTAAATATCGTTTTGGTGGAAATAGAGCGCTTTATACTCTCAGTAAGGCAACGAGTAATAGTTACAGATACCGTGCGGCGAGCGAAAAAGCACAGACTAATACGGGTTACTGGCGTCTGCGAAATTCGCGATATAACAAGGTGTACTACAATCCGAACACCCGCTACGAGCCATGGGTAGGGTTGGCGCCGGGTGGGCTTAGTTACCCTCCTTCAAACCCGGCAAGCGCATTGCATAATCCGGTTTCGCCCAATGGGAGTTCGACTAACCTGCTCGACAATCAGCAGTATACCGCGTACGGGAGTAACGGCAATTACACGAACGTTAACCTTTACCTGCCGCGCTACTATGTCTGGGTAAACAAGGATGCCTCAGAAGTTAACCCGGACCTTGACGCGACACCTTCTCCCTATAAGGGCTCTGACGCTAGCTATTGCGTGCGAACCTGGCCTATTGACCCGGTTAACGAAGCGAGATGCCTATCTGATGGGCTTCTGGTTGAGATTAAGCCTGCGTCACAAGGTGGGTCAGATAGCTACCCCAGACCGGAATCCAGAACGGATTGTGTCACCTCGGATAATTCCTGTTCCTTTCAGGAGGAACTGCAGAACTTTGCAAACTGGTTCACCTACTCACGAACTCGAGAGTTTACCGCTAAGTCGGCCCTCGGCAGGGTAATAGCAGGGTCCGAGAACCTTCGGGTGGGCTTCACCACCCTTCGCCCGACTAGACCCAATGAGCCAATCAGGACTATGAACAGTTCTGAGAGAACGGGCGCCAAGGCAGACTTACTCAATACAATTTACGAGACTTACTCTAGTGGTGGTACGCCACTAAGGCAAGCGCTGAGGGGAGCGGGTCGACATTTTGCCTGCAAAAGTGGAGACATCTATGGTTCAAGCAGTAATTCGGCCCCGGGAGATTCGGCGTGCCCAGTTTTAGCAGCGCCCAACGGTAACTGCCAGCAAAACTTTACGCTGTTGATTTCTGATGGTGCGTGGAACGGAAGCAGCCCTTCGATCGGAAATTCTGACAACAATAACAATACAGATTTCGATGGTGGCGTATACGCTGGCGGAGCCTCCGATACCTTGGCCGACGTTGCGATGAAGTACTACGAAGAGGATATACACCCAGGGCTTCAGGATGAAGTGCAGACTTCGGCAAGGGATATCGCTGGCGCTGCGGAAGATGCGTTCAGGGACAATTCTAATGTCCTGATGCACCAGCATATGAAGACTTTCACGGTTGGTTTTGGTGTAAACGGTCTTGTCGAAGAAGAAGACGTACCAACGAACTACACCACTACCTTTAACTGGGGCAACCCAACCAATTCGGAGAGTAAGATCGATGATATGCGGCACGCTGCGCTCAACGGGCGTGGTCAGTATCTCAGTGCGGCAAATCCCCTGGAGTTTTCAGAGGCCTTGGAGAAAGCTTTTGCAGAGTTCCAGCAGGGAAGTGGCGCAGCATCGGCTGTCTCATTTAACTCACAGGAAATTCTCCAGGACACGCTGGTATTCCGTTCTTTCTATAACACAAAGACCAATACTGGCGATCTGATCGCGCAGAGAATTTCCCCTGATGGCGTCGTAACAGAGGAGCCTGTCTGGGAGGCGGCCACCCAACTAGATGCAATAGCGTCGAGCGACCGCGTGATTTTGACCTATAACGGCCAAGATGGAATACCCTTTAGGCCGGCTGCTCTCAACACCGCCCAAAGGGCAGCCTTTAGCGTGGCACCTGGTGGCGATCCAATAGACACGGTGATAAGCCAGCGCGTGTCGTACCTGCGAGGTGACAATGCTAACGAACGTCCTGTTGGTAACTTCCGGGAACGTCCAGGCATCGCCGGTCGCCTGGGTGATATTGTGCACTCAGCGCCCACCTTCATTGGTCCTCCATCGAGGTTACGCAGAGGCAGTGCGCCGTTCCCTGAGGGTGCGGGTCTCTACTCACAGTTTCGGTTCGACAATAAGGATCGCGAGTCTGTAATTTACGTTGCCGCTAATGATGGCATGTTGCATGGGTTCCATGCTGAAACTGGTGATGAAGTGGTCGGCTATTTGCCGAATAATCTGATTACCGGCACCTACAGTAATAGGGTTACGAATTTGCTCGATTACCAATATACCCATAAATACTTTGTGGATTCGACACCAGCCATCAACGATGTCTACTTAGATGTCGACGGTGATGGTGATAAAGAGTGGCGGACCATCCTGGTCAGTGGCCAGGGAGGTGGCGGTAAAGCTTACTTTGCGCTGGACATTACTGATCCAACCGCGTTTGGTGATCTTACGTCAGATCAGGTAGTGCTGTGGGAGTTCACTGATGAAGATGACACTTACCCGACTGACGGGTTGGGTAACCCGTTGCTTACTGACGCAGACGGGGACGGTGATGTAGATGACCAGCGTCAGGATCGGTTGTCACCGTCACAGCCCGTCAAAGACCTTGGCTACACGTTGAGTGTGCCGACTATCGTGATGAGTAACATGTTGGATGATGACTTTGAAAACATCTGGGTCGCAGTAGCGGGTAATGGTTACAACTCTACCGCAGGTATTGCCAAGTTGTTGGTTATGTTCCTTGAAGGTGGATTAGATGGCACGTGGTGTCACCCTGACGTTAACCATAATGTTATCCCTAATGGCAGCTATCCCGCTACCTGTCAGGATGGCGATCCGCAGGACTTTGTTAAATTGGATACCGGGTTCGGTGCGCTAACAGGTGTTCCAAACGGTCTGGGTGAACCCAGGCTCATCGATGCAGATGGCAACGGCACTGCCGACTATGCTTACGCCGGTGACCTGCAGGGTAACTTCTTCCGTTTTGACATGACTGACGCTGATTTCAATAACTGGAGTGTGACCAAGATTTTTAAGGCCCAGTACAGGCCAGGTACAGCAGATGAGAAAAACCAGCCGATCACCACTCAACCGCTTGCCGTCGTTCACCCTACGGAAGATGAAGGCTTTATAATCATTTTTGGCACAGGTGCTTATCTGCGCAACGGCGACTCTACCGATGGAGAAACCCAGTCTATTTACGGTATCTGGGATCGGCTTGGGGCAAGGCTTGTATTGAAGTCCGAACTTCAGGCCCAAAGTTATACCAATGTTGACGATGCGTTGGGCAAGTTAAGAACCCTCTCAGATAATGATGTTGACTATACTGTCGCTGGTGCTCAAAAAGGTTGGTATAACGATCTTGATTCTCCAGCGGCAGGCGCTTTGCCAGGTTCTCCAGCCGAGCTTCCTGGTGAGAGGGCTGTAAGAAACATACAGTTGCGTGGTGGCATCGCGTTCGTGAACTCTATCTTCCCAAGGGAAGCTGGGAGTTGCGTTGGGCTGGCGGGTGGTGCAGTCTTGTCGTTCTGCCCGGCTACCGGTGGTTCAATCTGCTTTAATCGAACCGTGTTTGACCTGAACGACGACGGTACCTTCGATGGTAGCGACGATATAGGCGGCGTTTATACGGCTGCGGGTATCATCCTTGAGGACCCTTCGCCGCCCACAGACTCGACGTTCATCGATAATAAACGAGTGACCCAGTATGGCCGGGAGCTGCACATTATTTCAACGAACACGTCGGTAAGCGGAAACACAGGCCGGTTGTCATGGAAGCGACTAGAAACGGTAGATTAGGAGAAATAGGGTGAAAAAGTTACTGATGTTACTTGTCTTGATGATGCCGTTAGTTGTGTTAGCAGAGACCTTCGATGAAATGCTGCAAGGGTTGGATGGTCAGGCTTTTAAAAGGTCTGAAAATGGCGTTATTGTTGAGCTGAACTATGTGACCAGAACGATCCAGGTCAGCGGTTATGACTACCAAGTCAGCCCCGCTTTTGGCGAAAATGTGACGGACATTTCGTTATATGGGACCTCGGCTGGATCACTCGAACTTCTGTCCGTTGGGATGAAAGTAGAGATGGAGTACTTCGAGCTTGGGCATGCAAGATTGGCGATGGCGATAAAAGAACTTGACTCAAACCTTGAAGTTGAATTCTAACATCTAAGCTGCCGACCTTTCCGGTCGATGGGGTGTCCAGCCTTATCGACCGAACGGTTCTGCCTGACCCTGCCCTGTACATTGATCACGATCTGGCGTGCATACTTCGGGTTGGCGTCGGCCGGGCAGACGACAAAATTCCCGTTTTGAAATTTCGTATATCCCATCGACGTCATCTGTAGGTACTGTTTGTTCTGGAATGCACGCCAGGTAACTGAGTTATCAGAGTTATTGTTTGATATACGAGCGATGAGGTTTTCTTCAGGTTCATGCCTTGCGTTTCTGTTCCTGTCCAGGAACACCGAAAGTTCACCTGCCCAGGAAGCGCCACATTTTCCGTTAGCCTTTGTCGCGCATAATGTCGCGACCGTGTGGTATTGCACCGCTGTGTGACGGGTAAAGTTGACGGCGGCGACCAGCCGATTGATTGAGGATGTCGTTTTAATGCGAATGAGCATGGCGTTAATGGGCGGAATCACGAATGCCATCAACGTCAGGCTAATCCCCAGAACTGTGATCATCTCGAAGGTGGAATATCCAGATCGAAGGCCGCGCATAACAGTGTCCCGTTACTAATAATGCTATCTGGCATCAGATTAGAGCGGGAGCTGTGGGATTAATGCAGGACTTCTCGTCCAGGTGTGCGAGCGTTTAACCAGTCAACAGGTGAGTCTAATCCAGGCCCAGTTTTTTCAGCTTGTAGCGTAACGCGCGGAAGGTAATACCCAGCTTCCTGGCCGCTGCTGTTTTATTCCATCGAGTTGTTTCAAGGGCGTCAACGATGAGGCTCTTTTCAATATTTTCCAGATAGGAATCCAGCGACTCCTCATCTTTCGGTAGCGCTGATCCGGGTGTTTTATCAATAGCCTCTTCTGGCTCCCGCGCGTCGCCCTCGCCATCGTATACTGGTTTGGTGAATTGCTCGTCTGTCGGAGACGTAAGGGTCAACTGCAGATTGTCAGGCATGATGATATCGTGCTCACACAGCGTGATGGCTCTTTCCAGGATATTCGCAAGCTCTCGAACATTCCCGGGGAAATGATACCTGGTGAGTTCGTTGATCGCCTCGCTGCTGAGCCTGGGCTTCGGGACCTGGTAGTCATCTGCAATCCTGCTGAGTAAATCCTCGGCAAGAACAGGAATGTCCTCAGCGCGCTCCCGAAGGCTTGGCACGTGGAGCTCTATGACATTAATACGGTAAAAAAGATCTTGCCGGAAGGTCCCGCGCTCAACCTCGGTTGTCAGGTCCTTGTGAGTTGCGCTCAGAATTCGCACATGAACACTTAGTTCCTGCTGCGAACCAATCGGCCGGATCGCCTTCTCCTGAATACCTCGGAGCAGCTTCACCTGCATTGGAAGGGGGAGGTCTGCTACTTCATCCAGGAAAAGCGTTCCTTCATTGGCAGCCTGGAAGAGGCCTTCCTTGTCAGCTACCGCGCCTGTAAAACTTCCCTTGGTGTGACCAAAAAACTCGCTTTCCATTAGCTCGCTGGGGATTGCACCGCAGTTAACGGGAATGAATGGACCCCCGGCACGCGGACCATTTTCGTGAATCGATCTTGCCACCAGCTCTTTACCACTGCCGGATTCGCCACTGATATAGATAGGAGCCTGGCTTCTCGCCAGTTTTGATATCTGCTTGCGCAGTGCGATCATTACAGTTGTTTCACCCAGAAGGCTGGGTGAATCGATGGCGGTTTTGGTGTCCAGGGGCTTCAGGTTCAGCGCTGTGTCGACAAGACTCCGCAAGAGTTCGAGGTTGACTGGCTTGGAAACGAAATCGAATGCACCCGCTTTCAATGCTTCAACCGCGGAATCTATACTGCCGTGTGCGGTGATCATTGCAACGGGTACCTGTGGGAAGTTGCTGTTAATGTGTTGGACGAGCTCAATGCCGTTACCGTCCGGCAGGTTCATATCTGTCATACAGAAGTCGAATTCGTTGTTTTGTAATAGCGCCTTGGCAGAGGTTAGATCTTTTGCGCTTAATGTTTCGATGCCCATACGACCCAGTGTGATCTCCAGAAGCTCACGAATGTCAGGTTCGTCATCGACAATAAGTGCCTTCTTCTTTGGCATTGGTTTTTATGGTTCCGTGAAAGTTATCTTGAACGAACTTCCGCCCGTGTCTGCTCGTTTGTAATTAAGTCGAGCATCGTTCGCGGCACATAGTTCTCTTGATAAATAGAGGCCAAGACCCGTTCCGGTCGTTTCTGTAGTGTAGAATGGTTCGAAGAGGTTGGACACTAATTCCTCATCAACACCATGTCCGTAATCAATAATTTCAAGGAACGGTAAGCGTGTCTGGGGGTCCCTTCCACCCCGTATCGCCAGTCTCGGTTCGCTTGTTTTCTTTTTGCTGTATCTAACGCCATTTTGGCAAAGGTTCTCCATAATCTGTGATAAATGAAGTGGGTCTGCTGTTATGACGGTATCGTTGGGATCCAGCAGTACCGTGATCTGGGGTTTTTCCTGCCCATTGGTTTCGAACTCTGTCACGAAGTTCGACAGCCACTGGGCCAGTATAATTATTTGCGGCTCTGCTGATTTTCTTCGCGACAGCTGTAGTACGTTTTCGATAACGCCATTCATTCTGACACTGTGGTTTTGAATGATCTCGCACAGGCGAGCGTCACCTTTGTCGAGGTTTTTTGATTCCCCTAATAGCTGAGCTGCGTGGCTAATGGCGCCGAGCGGATTTCGGATTTCATGGGCGATGTTGGCGGAGAGTCGGCCGAGGGAAGCCAGCTTGAGTTGTTGTGCCTGCTTTTGAACTTCGGTGCTGTCCTCAAGAAAGATGAGCGTATCGGCTTCCGGCGAGGGCGTATGCAATTCCGAAAATGTTGCAACAAGCTCCTTGCCTGTCGCAGTCACGTTAAAGGTTACTTCACCGTGCGAAGGATCATCCCGCCAGCGGGTGACAGCGTGAAGGAGGTTATCGGGAACACTTTCATAATCAGAGCCAGGTTGAATGGGTGTAGAAAGAAACCTCTCTGCGGACTGGTTCATCAGCCTTGGTTTACTATCGTTAGTCAGCACCACAACACCTGTCCGAAGACCACCAATGACCAATTGGTTGATTTGTTCCAGCGTATAAACCTCGGTCTGTCGTTTTTGTAGTTGGCGTGACAGGGTCTGGAACAGGATATTGGTTACAAAGTAGACGATTCCCAGGAGCCCGGCCTGGAAGAAACTTTGGATATCATTTTCATTAAGAAAAAATAGATAGAACTCGCCATAGATTGTCAGGATAAAGGCGATCGCTGGTAGCACGGTCGATACTCGGCCGTAAACCATGCCTCCGGCGAAAGCGAGGGTAAAGAACAGGAAGCTACCGAGCCCGGAACTGACCCCGCCGCTGGCAGACATCAGTAGCGTTAGGGCGATGATGTCCCCGATAATCACAAAGATTGCAGTCATCGGTTTTGACAGAAAGTTAACGTTGGCGAACAGCGTAGCGATGCCGAGCACTACGTTAACAATGATGTAACTGAAGATGGTGATCTTGAAAAGTTCCGGGTCTACCTTGCCAACAAAATCATTAAGATTGGGGTCCAGGAACAGGAACAGGAACAGGAACAGGAAAGAGATTAATACGCGGTAATAATTATAAATCCTGAATATTGTGGCCTGTTGGGCTTTTATTTGTTCTTCCAAGAATGACTGGTCGAACTGCTTCATGGTCTGTTGCTAGCCTAAGAGCCCAAAAGTCACCACATTCAGCCAGCCACGACCCTTGGCTCGAATACCTTTGTTCTTTCTAAAGTTTCCCTGATCGTCCAGGGACTTATGTTCAGGGTAGTTGCTATTGAGTACCAGCAAGGCTTCCTCTGCTAAATCGTTCATTTTCAGCAGTTGGTAGGCCTCTACCATTATTGCCAGCGCATCTGGTACCGCCACGGCCCCCTGGAAATTTTCAAATACATAACGGCCCCGGTTCGCCGCGGCGACATAGGCGCCGCGCTTGATGTAATAGCGGGCTACATGTATTTCGGCTGTAGCAAGCAGGTTGCGCAGGTATTTCATTCTTTTTTGGGCGTCTGGCGCATACTCGCTGTTTGGAAATCGATTGATTAGCTGGGAAAAATCCTGGAAGGATTCCCTGGCGGCACCTGGGTCACGAGTAGACGGGTCCATGGGGATGAAACTGGATAGAAAGTTTTTATCCTGTTCATAGGACACCATGCCCTTGAGGTAATACGCATAGTCGACATTGGGATGCGTGGGGTGCAATCGGATAAATCGATCTGCAGCGGAACGTGCGGCTTCAGGCTGCGCGCTTTTGTAATAGGCAAAGATAATCTCAAGCTGAGCCTGTTCTGCGTACCGTCCAAAGGGAAAGCGAGATTCCAGTAGCTGGAGCTTCTGGATGGCGCCCGCATAGTTGCCGGCCCTGAGGCTATCCTGCGCAGAGGTGTAGTAAGCCAGTTCAGTAGCTTCCAGATCGTCCTCTACCTCATCTTTAGAACAACCGGTTATGAGAGCAAGAGAGAGTAGGATTACAGTAATATAACGCATGAGTAAGATCTGAGTGCTTGAAAATCGGCTAATTAAACCATAGCCTCTGCGCAAAGCCCAATAAGTAGCGCTTGTGCCCCTTCAAATACATCATAAGTTAGTGATTCCCAAGATACACACTCTTCGGCGACTGGATCAGTCTGTGTCGGAATTGCTGCCTCAGTACTCGAGAGCTCGCCTGCAACAATGGATCAAAGCAGGCGATCTGACCGTCAATGGCAAACCGGCCAAGTCAAAGGATCGTCTGGTCGGTGGAGAGAAGGTGCAGGTATCCGTTTTTGAGGAAGACAACGACGACCGCGCAGAAGATATACCGTTAGATGTAGTGTTCGAAGATGAGCACCTGCTAGTCGTCAACAAGGCGCCAGGGCTGGTAGTCCATCCAGGGGCCGGAAACCCCGGCGGCACCCTGCTAAATGCATTGCTTCATCATGAGTCAGGGCTTGCCTCGATCCCCCGGGCCGGCATTGTTCACAGGCTCGATAAGGAAACCAGCGGTTTGATGGTCGTCGCCAAGACGTTGGAAACACAGAACCATATCGTCAAGGAAATTCAGGCAAGAACTGTGTCGCGAATATACGATGCCCTGGTTTACGGTGTAGTCACCCGGAGGCAGGGTCGCGTGGATCGTGCGATTGGCCGACACCCTGTTCACCGAAAAAAAATGGCGATCCGCAGAGACGGCAAAGAAGCGCGGACCAATTATCGTGTCCTGGAGCAGTTTGGCGAGCACGCCCTCGTTGAATGCCAGTTGGATACCGGTCGAACGCACCAGATCAGGGTTCATCTTCAATCCCTTGGCAATCCATTGATTGGTGACCCGACTTATGGCGGGCATTACAGGCGACCAAGGTCCGGGGATGAATGGCTGTCAGATACGCTCCGGGATTTCAAACGCCAGGCGCTGCATGCGAAAAAACTTGCGTTACAGCATCCCGTAACCGGCAAAAAGATGACGTGGACTGTAAAGCCGCCTGAGGACTTCACGGAGTTGCTGGACCTTCTGTATGGATAAATCGCCATATGGCTAGTCTGGAGCCGGATTGGCCGGCGCCCGTGAACATCAAGGTGCTCTTTTCAGATCGCCGTGGTGGTTTTAGCCATGCGCCATATGCCAGTCTTAATCTCGGATCTCATGTCGGCGACGACGCAGCTTTGGTCGCGCGAAACAGAGCTTCAATCGATGTTCCCGGTGAACCGTACTGGCTGGAACAAACCCATACTGATATCTGCGTTAATGCGGATATAGATGCAACCGACCGGTTGGGTGATGCCAGCATCACAAGAGCGCAGGGAACGGTGCTGGCAATCATGGTGGCTGATTGTCTGCCTATTATGTTTACTTCACGGGGGGGCGATATTGTAGGGATTGCCCACGCAGGCTGGAGAGGTCTTGCTAATGGTGTCTTGTCCTCGACGGTTATGGCGCTGGGTTCGAGTTCGATGCTGGCCTGGATGGGTCCCGCAATAGGGCCATGCCACTATACGGTGGGGGAGGATGTCAGGGCCAGTTTTTCGTCTGGGACAGGGTTTGCTGCGCGTCCTGAGAATGCTGAAGGCCCTGAGAGTGCCGATAGTGCCGATAGTGCCGAGAATAAGTTCTCGATGGACCTTTATGCGATTGCAAACGAACAGCTACAGAATCTGGGCGTTGAAGTCTACGGCGGTGGTCTATGCACTTATTGTGATTCGTCACGATTTTTTTCTTACAGAAGGGATGGAGTGACCGGGCGCATGGGCGGGTTTATCTGGATGGAGTAAGTGCCCAGGCCAACTCATCCTGAAAGATCAGCCTAGCTGCAATTTTCCCTGATGGTTGTCTTTGCCGTATCAATCCTGGATTGTTTTTCTTCCTCCGAGAGTACCCTGACCTGTCCATCGTCATCCTGAACCTTAAGGCGATGGTAGTTCTGGAGTTGTGCGAGGTTTAGTTTCCCGATATTACAGTTGGACTTCCTGGCCGTGGCGATTTCCTTATCTATGCGGGTTTTTTGGGTGGCGATTTCAACATCAATATCACGCTCCTCTTCCGCTGCTGGCGCGGCAGTCTGTTGAGTTGCGGTCTGCTCTGGTGCTTCTTGCTCTAACGGCTCTTCGCTCTGGTATCCAAATCTTTGGCTGCGGGTGATAAAGCGAGCATCGAATCCTTGCGGGTTATGTTCCGAGTAATTCACGACGCCATCCTCGTCGACCCAAGTGTAGTACTCATCTTCGGCGTTAGAGGTTGCTGCACAGACTAGAATGAGCAGTCCTATCAAACCTGCGGTAGATTCTAACTTTCTCATGTAAACCATCACAGAAAAACAATATTTCCAGAATATTACTGTAAGATTGTGCACTATTCGCACCGATGAAAATAGTCATTTTTCAGGCTCGGTTTAGCCAGGTTTGACTAGGCATTCAGGATACATGAGAATGCCCGCCCCTTTTGGGGCGAAATTTACGGAAAAATTAGAGGTATATCGTGGAAAAGTTATCTGGCGCGGACATGTTGATCCGGGCCCTCCAGGACGAGGGCGTTGATCACGTTTTTGGGTATCCTGGTGGGGCTGTGCTGCATATCTATGATGCTGTGTTCAGACAAAATAGAATTCAGCATGTGCTGGTGCGCCATGAACAGGCTGCAACCCATATGGCAGACGGCTATGCGCGTTCCACGGGCCGCCCTGGTGTGGTCCTGGTGACCAGTGGTCCGGGGGCTACTAATGCGATCACGGGTATAGCGACGGCCTATATGGATTCAATTCCCATGGTGGTGATTTCCGGGCAGGTACAAAGTCACCTGATTGGTACAGATTCGTTCCAGGAGACAGATATGGTGGGTGTCTCGAGACCCATCGTGAAACACAGTTTTCTGGTCCGCACAGCGTCGGAAATACCCGAAACGATCAAAAAGGCGTTCTATATCGCTACTTCTGGTCGTCCGGGGCCTGTGGTCGTCGATATTCCTAAAGATTTGACTGATCCGACAAACCTGTTCGACTATAGCTACCCGGAAACGGTAACGATGCGGTCCTATTCACCTGCGACCAGAGGTCATACGGGCCAGATCAAGAAAGCGATCAAGTTGCTCGCGAAGTGTGAGCGGCCCGTGATTTATGCGGGTGGGGGCGTTGTTCAGGGAGACGCTTCCAGCCAACTCATCGAATTAACAAGGCTGCTGGGTTTCCCGATTACCAACACTTTAATGGGATTGGGTGCATTTCCTGGCACAGACAGACAGTTTCTGGGCATGCTTGGTATGCATGGCACATTTGAAGCAAACAACGCCATGCACCATAGCGATCTGGTGTTTGCCATTGGTGCCCGCTTTGATGACCGGATAACGAATACTGTTTCCAAGTTTTGCCCTTATGCAGAAATTATCCATCTCGATATCGATCCCACATCGATCTCCAAGACTGTTAATGCTGATGTCCCTATCGTTGGGCCGGTAGATACAGTCCTGGATGAAATGATCAAACTACTGGAACCTGAAGTTGCTGAGCGTTCTGAGAAACAGCAACAAATGTTGAAGGAATGGTGGGAACAGATCGAAGGGTGGCGGAAACAGGATTGCCTGGCGGTTATCAGGGATGAAAGTGAGGATATTATAAAGCCGCAGGAAGCGGTGCAGGCTGTCTATAAGGCAACCGACGGAAAGGCGTACGTGACGTCCGACGTCGGCCAGCACCAGATGTTTGCAGCACAATATTACCCATTTGATGAGCCTCGAAAGTGGATCAACTCGGGTGGACTTGGGACGATGGGTTTTGGGCTGCCAGCGGCCATGGGCGTGCAGGTTGCCTTCCCGGACGAGCAGGTCGTTTGTATCACGGGTGAAGGCAGTATCCAGATGAATATCCAGGAGCTTTCGACCTGCTCGCAGTACGGATTGCCCATTAAGATTATCAACGTTAACAACGGGTCACTGGGTATGGTGAAGCAGTGGCAGGATATGCAGTATGAAGGTCGTCATTCACATAGTTATATGGACTCGCTACCAGATTTTGTAAAACTGGTTGAGTCGTACGGGCACGTGGGATTCAAGATCGAATCGCGGGACGAGCTGGAACCGGTGATGGCCGAGGCGATGGCGATCAAAAACAAGCTTGTGTTTGTCGACATCATGGTTGACCCGTCAGAGCACGTTTATCCAATGCTGATTGCGCCGAACGGATCGTTGCGCGATATGTGGCTCAGTAAGGGGGTACGAACCTGATGAGAAGAATTATTTCCGTGCTGATGGAAAACGAGCCTGGTGCTTTATCGCGAGTGATTGGTTTGTTCGCCCAGCGAAACTACAACATCGAAACACTCACGGTCGCACCTACCGAAGATTCGACCCTATCCCGTCTGACCCTGTCTACTCTTGCGGGTGACGAACAGGTAGAGCAGATCACCAAGCAGCTCAACAAACTGATTGAGGTCGTAAAGCTGGTTGACCTGACCGAGGGTGAGCACATCGAGCGTGAACTGATGTTAATCAAGCTGAAGGCAACCGGTGCTCAGCGTGCAGAAGTAAAGCGCACGTCGGATATCTTCCGCGGGCAGGTTATTGATGTGACGCAGAGTACGTACACAATCCAGTTGACCGGTACGACCGAGAAACTCGATGCCTTCCTTCGAGCGTTACCTGAATCCAGTGTGATGGAAGTCGTGAGATCCGGTGTATCCGGACTCTCCCGGGGCGAGAAAGTGCTTACGACCTAAGTTGTAAGCACCCTGAGCTCGGGTAGCGAGAGAAGGGTCTCTCGTTGGGGTCAAGGATTCCTGTGTCGAAGACGCGGTGAGTCGGAACAGCCCCTCGGTGAGAGAATGTACACTGCTCGAAAGTGACACACTTGCAACCTGAGCTATACTAATGATCCACCAGCCCATTGAGGCGAGACAATGACAGACCAGGAACCGGTAACCCCAGAGCAGGGAACCGTAACGCAGCTACCAGAACGCAAAGGCCTTAAAAAAGGCGTCTACCTGCTACCTAATCTCATCACAACCGGCGCACTTTTTTCGGGTTTCTATGCGATTGTCGCTGCAATGACAGGTGCATTCGAAACTGCGTGTATCGCAATCGTGATTGCCGGGTTCCTTGATGCGCTGGACGGGCGAATCGCCAGGTTAACAAATACCACCAGCCAGTTTGGAGTGCAGTACGACAGCATGGCAGACCTGGTTGCCTTTGGTGTTGCGCCGGCGATTTTATTGTTTAGCTGGGCCCTGCAGGATCTTGGCAAGATCGGCTGGATTATTGCCTTCCTGTATATGTGTTGCGCGGCCCTGCGTTTGGCGCGTTTCAATATCGCCCCTGACACTAAGGTGTTTTATGGCCTGGCAAGCCCGGGTGCTGCCGGTACCATGTCCACCTTGGTCTGGATCTGGGTTGATAACTTTCCTCCAATGGAGAGTATGGAGGTTTCTGTGTTGGTCGGCTTTTTTACAACGGTCGTCGCGTTCTTGATGGTAAGCAACATTCAGTACTTCAGCCCAAAGAACATCAAGGGCAGGGTGCCATTTCCTATTATGGTGGGGGCGGTATTGCTGTTCATTGTGGTCGCCATCTACCCGCCAGGTATGTTGTTCTGCGTTGGTCTTGCCTATGGTGTGTCTGGACCAATCCAGGCTCTGCTGAGGTTGATCCGCGAAAAGGATAATGCATCTGAGGTGTAGCATAGTCTGGTTTGGCCAGTCTGTTACCTCAGTAGAAAAGCGACAAACCGGAGTCAGTTATGTTGATCAAACGTGCGCAAGCAGGTGACATTCGGTCATCAGAAATCACCAGCGAAACCGTCTTTCACGAACGAAGGCAAATTTTAAAGGCGATGGGGCTTGGTGCTGTTGCGCTGGGTACGCCTTTTGTCGTTGGTGCAACATCAGGTGAGCGCCAGTTCTATACCACCCAGGCACCGTTATCGGGGCCAGCCTGGCTCCAAAACAAACTAAAAACACTGACGCCAGGTCAGTATTCAACGCGGGAATCAGCAACACCGTTTGAGTATGTCAGCACTTACAATAATTTCTACGAGTTTGGGACAGGGAAAACGGATCCTGCGGATAACTCACAGAACTTCGTCACTGATCCTTGGAAGGTGGAGGTGGCTGGCGAGGCAGAGCTGACGGGGACGTATAACCTCGAAGATATTGTAAATCCTCATACGCTTGAAGAACGGATTTATCGGCTTCGGTGTGTAGAAGCCTGGTCGATGGTCGTACCCTGGGTTGGTTTCCCGCTCGCTAATCTTTTAAAGCGGTTTAAACCAAACTCAAATGCAAAGTACGTTCGATTTGAAACACTTCATGACCCGGAACAGATGCCCGCCCAGGGATCCCGCTTTGCCGCAATTGACTACCCCTACATAGAAGGGCTTCGCATCGATGAGGCAATGAATGAGCTCGCGTTTCTGGCGGTGGGGGTCTATGGCAACGCAATGCCTAACCAGAATGGCGCGCCTATCAGGTTGGTTGTCCCCTGGAAATACGGCTTTAAGAGTATTAAGTCCATCGTCAAGATAGAATTCACGAAACGTCGCCCGAAGACGACATGGGAAATGTCTAATAGTCGCGAGTACGGCTTCTATGCCAACGTAAACCCGGATGTTGACCATCCACGCTGGAGTCAGGCGCGCGAACGCAGATTACCCACTTCTATCTTTAACCAGAATTACGTTGAGACCCTGAAGTTCAATGGCTATGCGCCCCTGGTAGCGCACCTTTATAAAGACATGGACTTGCGAAAGCAGTACTAGTGGTTAGATCCCCGATATTGAGCTTCTGTCGTGTTTAGGTTTTCGATGTTTAAGCTCCTGACATTTATGCTGTGTCTCCTGCCCCTTGAGTATTCGATTTACCAGGTCTATCAGCTGCAAACGGGTGGGGCTAATGTTTTAGGGGCCGACCCGGCGAAGGAGCTGGTGCTGCTCCAGGGTGAGTGGGCTATACGTTTTCTTCTACTCACCCTTCTGGTAACGCCGCTAAGAAGGCTTACTGGATGGCGCCAGGCGCAGAAGATCAGGAGGATGCTGGGCTTGTTTACCTTCGCCTATGCCTCGATACATCTGCTGGCCTATCTGTTCCTGCTGCTCGAACTTGATTTCCGCAATCTGGGCGCTGACATACTAAAACGGCCCTATATTACTATTGGGTTTACCGCATACTTGCTGCTAATACCCCTGGCACTTACCTCTAATAGCTTTGCCATACGACTGCTGCGAAATCGCTGGGCGGTGCTGCACCGACTTGTTTACGGTGTCGCTATCCTTGTTGTGGTGCATGTGACGTGGCTAGCCAAGTCCAGTTATTCAGAGGCCATAGCCTATGGCGTAATAGTGACAGTTTTACTACTTTCCCGTGTATTTAAGGACAAGTTCTCGTTATTCCAAGAGGCGCTTAAACGACGCGTTTAAATACTCTCCAGTTTTAATAGACATTCCAAAAAACGCTGCTACAATGCGCGACTCTTCGCCCACGGGCGGGGATAGAAACAAGGCTCCATCACAGGTAAATAAGTAGTTCGAAAATATTTATCGATTATCCACGAAGGTGGTTGTAATGGGGCTTCTAAGGCGTATAATGCGCCTCCTCGATCAGCGAGATCGGGGCTGAATTACAGGCCGTAATTCAGGGCTTTTTACCCAAGGGTAGTTAAGCCATTCGGACCACCAGAATTAAAATTCACCCGTTGAAATAAACGTCAACGCGGGGTTTTTTGCGCAGAAAGTTCTGCCCCCACGTGTATGACACAGTGGGTAAGTTGGTGCCGAAGTTGTTCTTTAACATGGTTGGAAACAAACAATAGGTGTGGGTGCTTGTTGATTGAATGCGAAAAATATTCAGCAACAAGTTACTGACACTATATTTGAGAAGCGAAAGACAGCTCTTGTACGTGGCTTGCCGCAAGGCAAACATGGACAGCCGCAAGGCAAAGAGGTGTTGACGCAATACTTACTAAGTAACAGTAATTCTGTTGTGCCAGTTCATTGATGGAAACATCGTTGGGCCGACGCAGCGGATGATAGAGCATCCTAGGATGTTCGATTCTTGTTTGACTGAGCTAGTGGATTCGTCATAGACGAATACGCGGTGACAGGCAGTTTGCGTAAGCAAAATGTCGAGAGCCGAGTTGCCCGATGAACCTTAGGGTTCGGAAAGCACTGCTATAAAAGATTGGTGGCTTATATACCACTACTAATGTCCTGAGGGAGCCTCAAAAGGGTGTAACAAGGGAGGTTAGAGAAATACTCTTAAATTGAAGAGTTTGATCATGGCTCAGATTGAACGTTGGCGGCAGGCTTAAGACATGCAAGTCGAGCGGTAACAGATCGCTAGGATCCCTTCGGGGTGACTTTGATGCTGACGAGCGGCGGACGGGTGAGTAACGCGTAGGAATCTACCCAGTAGCGGGGGATAGCCCGGGGAAACCCGGATTAATACCGCATACGCCCTACGGGGGAAAGGGGGGGCTCTCTTCGGAGACCTCTCACTATTGGAGGAGCCTGCGTTGGATTAGCTTGTTGGTGAGGTAAAGGCTCACCAAGGCTACGATCCATAGCTGGTCTGAGAGGACGATCAGCCACACTGGAACTGAGACACGGTCCAGACTCCTACGGGAGGCAGCAGTCGGGAATATTGTGCAATGGGCGAAAGCCTGACACAGCCATGCCGCGTGTGTGAAGAAGGCCTTAGGGTTGTAAAGCACTTTCAGTAAGGAAGAAAAAGCCGAGCCAATAACTCGGTAATATGACATTACTTACAGAAGAAGCACCGGCTAACTCCGTGCCAGCAGCCGCGGTAATACGGAGGGTGCAAACGTTAATCGGAATTACTGGGCGTAAAGCGCGCGTAGGTGGTTTGTTAAGTGGGATGTGAAAGCCCCAGGCTCAACCTGGGAATTGCATTCCAAACTGACAGACTAGAGTACGATAGAGGGAGGTAGAATTCAGAGTGTAGCGGTGAAATGCGTAGATATTCTGAGGAATACCGGTGGCGAAGGCGGCCTCCTGGATTGATACTGACACTGAGGTGCGAAAGCGTGGGGAGCAAACAGGATTAGATACCCTGGTAGTCCACGCCGTAAACGATGTCTACTAGCCGTTGGGGGGCTTGACCCCTTAGTGGCGAAGCTAACGCGATAAGTAGACCGCCTGGGGAGTACGGTCGCAAGATTAAAACTCAAATGAATTGACGGGGGCCCGCACAAGCGGTGGAGCATGTGGTTTAATTCGATGCAACGCGAAAAACCTTACCAGGCCTTGACATCCTGAGAATTCGGTAGAGATACCTTAGTGCCTTCGGGAACTCAGTGACAGGTGTTGCATGGCTGTCGTCAGCTCGTGTCGTGAGATGTTGGGTTAAGTCCCGTAACGAGCGCAACCCTTATCCTTATTTGCCAGCACGTAATGGTGGGAACTCTAAGGAGACTGCCGGTGACAAACCGGAGGAAGGAGAGGATGACGTCAAGTCATCATGGCCCTTACGGCCTGGGCTACACACGTGCTACAATGGAAAGTACAGAGGGCCGCAATGCCGCGAGGTGGAGCAAATCCCAGAAAACTTTTCGTAGTCCGGATCGGAGTCTGCAACTCGACTCCGTGAAGTCGGAATCGCTAGTAATCGCGAATCAGCATGTCGCGGTGAATACGTTCCCGGGCCTTGTACACACCGCCCGTCACATCATGGGAGTGGGTTGCACCAGAAGTAGCTAGTTTAACCTTCGGGAGAACGGTTACCACGGTGTGATTCATGACTGGGATGAAGTCGTAACAAGGTAGCCGTAGGGGAACCTGCGGCTGGATCACCTCCTTAACCTAAAGCATCTACTGCAAGCACTCACAACCTATTGTTTGATTCCACGTCATTAGCGACTCGTTAGTTGCTGTTGGCGCCTGTGCATAGACATCAGAAGTCAGAAGACCCTGAGATTGAGATTAAGTAGTACTCAAGTTGTTCTCAACAGTCTTCTGACTTCTGGCGCTCTAGCCAGAATCGTTTCTTCGGAAACAAGTCTGTTGGCAGTCCCAACAGATGTTCTTTAAAAAAGTGTATAAGTGATAAAGCAAATTTCCTGCGGAAATTTGCCCCGAGCGAAGTCGAGGGGCCTCTACCAAGAGAAACCACGATCCGTTCGAAGGCAATAACCAAGGGGAATTTAGTAAAGTCTGTAATCAGAAGATGTTGTGATGACATCAGCTGTTTACAAAATTTGACATCCGCAAATGAGTCAGCGAACGCAAGTTCAATGACCAGGACAAGACCTTTTGCCAGGTCGAGTCTTGTTAAGAGATGTTCTTTAATATCAGTAGTGTTAATTCAAACGCGCACTGGTGGTATGGCTCTTTAACACACTGCTTCGCAGTGTCGCTCTGGGCAGAGGGAACTGATCTTCATTTGTTTTTTTAAATTCAAGATCACATTGAAGACAAGAAACTTCGGTTTCCGGTCAGAAAAGTGGTCGAGAGTTCGTATATTTCAAGCGTATTATCCGGTGATAAACCAATAGCTTTGAGCAGCCTCTGCTTCACAAAAGGTGAGAGGCATTTAGTTTCCTGAATAACACTCCGTTATCCAGGTCGTTCAAGTTATATGGTCAAGCGAATAAGCGTATATGGTGGATGCCTAGGCAGTTAGAGGCGATGAAGGACGTTGTAGTCTGCGATAAGCTCGGGCGAGCTGACAAACAAGCATTTGTAACCCGAGATTTCCGAATGGGGAAACCCGGCCCTTTGGGTCATCTTGCACTGAATACATAGGTGCATGAAGCGAACCCGGTGAACTGAACCATCTAAGTAACCGGAGGAAAAGAAATCAACCGAGATTCCCTTAGTAGCGGCGAGCGAAAGGGGAACAGCCAGCAATCTTTATGTTTTATGTTAGGGGAACGGTCTGGAAAGTCCGGCGATAGAAGGTGATAGCCCTGTACCCGAAAACATTTAACAAGAACTAAGTTTGCAACAAGTAGGTCGGAGCACGAGAAACTCTGACTGAACATGGGGGGACCATCCTCCAAGGCTAAATACTCCTAACTGACCGATAGTGAACTAGTACCGTGAGGGAAAGGCGAAAAGAACCCCGGAGAGGGGAGTGAAATAGATCCTGAAACCGTATACGTACAAGCAGTAGGAGCAGACTTGTTCTGTGACTGCGTACCTTTTGTATAATGGGTCAGCGACTTAAGTTCAGTAGCAAGCTTAACCGTTTAGGGGAGGCGTAGGGAAACCGAGTCTTAATAGGGCGATTTAGTTGCTGGGCTTAGACCCGAAACCAGGCGATCTATCCATGGCCAGTGTGAAGGTTGAGTAACATCAACTGGAGGCGCGAACCCACCTATGTTGAAAAATGGGGGGATGAGCTGTGGATCGGAGTGAAAGGCTAATCAAGCCTGGAGATAGCTGGTTCTCCGCGAAATCTATTTAGGTAGAGCGTCATGTATCACCATAGGGGGTAGAGCACTGTCTCGGCTAGGGGCCCATCCCGGGTTACCAACCCGATGCAAACTCCGAATACCTATGAGTGCAATCATGGCAGACACACGGCGGGTGCTAACGTCCGTCGTGGAGAGGGAAACAACCCAGACCGCCAGCTAAGGTCCCCAAATCACAGTTAAGTGGGAAACGATGTGGGAAGGCACAGACAGCTAGGAGGTTGGCTTAGAAGCAGCCATCCTTTAAAGAAAGCGTAATAGCTCACTAGTCGAGTCGGCCTGCGCGGAAGATTTAACGGGGCTTAAACTGTGTACCGAAGCTGCGGGTGCTCCTTTTCTTCGGAAAGGGGGCGCGGTAGCGGAGCGTTCTGTAAGCCGTTGAAGGTGTGCTGTAAGGCATGCTGGAGGTATCAGAAGTGCGAATGCTGACATGAGTAACGATAAGGGGGGTGAAAAACCCCCCCGCCGGAAGACCAAGGTTTCCTGCGCAACGCTAATCGGCGCAGGGTTAGTCGACCCCTAAGGCGAGGGCGAAAGCCGTAGTCGATGGGAAGCTGGTTAATATTCCAGCACTTGTAATTATTGCGATGGAGGGACGGAGAAGGCTAGGCTAGCGCGGCGATGGTTGTCCGCGTGAGAAGGTGTAGGCTGAGATCTTAGGTAAATCCGGGATCTCTTAAGGCTGAGGCCGAGGACGAACCGAGTCTTTGTACTCGGGAAGTAGTTAATGCCATGCTTCCAGGAAAAGCTTCTAAGCTTCAGATAATTACGAATCGTACCCCAAACCGACACAGGTGGTCAGGTAGAGAATACCAAGGCGCTTGAGAGAACTCGGGTGAAGGAACTAGGCAAAATGGTACCGTAACTTCGGGAGAAGGTACGCCGCTTTCGGTGATGGGACTTGCTCCCTAAGCTGAGGGCGGTCGAAGATACCAGGTGGCTGCGACTGTTTACTAAAAACACAGCACTCTGCAAACTCGTAAGAGGACGTATAGGGTGTGACGCCTGCCCGGTGCTTGAAGGTTAATTGATGGGGTTATCTTCGGAGAAGCTCTTGATCGAAGCCCAAGTAAACGGCGGCCGTAACTATAACGGTCCTAAGGTAGCGAAATTCCTTGTCGGGTAAGTTCCGACCTGCACGAATGGCGTAACGATGGCCACACTGTCTCCACCCGAGACTCAGTGAAATTGAATTTGCGGTTAAGATGCCGTATACCCGCGGCTAGACGGAAAGACCCCGTGCACCTTTACTACAGCTTTGCACTGGACTTTGATTTTACCTGTGTAGGATAGGTGGGAGACTTTGAAGCGCTGTCGCTAGATAGCGTGGAGTCGACCTTGAAATACCACCCTGGTAACGTTGAGGTTCTAACTTCGGTCCCTTATCGGGATTAAGGACAGTGTATGGTGGGTAGTTTGACTGGGGCGGTCTCCTCCCAAAGAGTAACGGAGGAGCGCGAAGGTACCCTCAGCATGGTCGGAAATCATGCAACGAGTGCAATAGCAGAAGGGTGCTTGACTGCGAGACAGACACGTCGAGCAGGTACGAAAGTAGGTTATAGTGATCCGGTGGTTCTGTATGGAAGGGCCATCGCTCAACGGATAAAAGGTACGCCGGGGATAACAGGCTGATACCGCCCAAGAGTTCACATCGACGGCGGTGTTTGGCACCTCGATGTCGGCTCATCACATCCTGGGGCTGAAGCCAGTCCCAAGGGTATGGCTGTTCGCCATTTAAAGTGGTACGCGAGCTGGGTTTAGAACGTCGTGAGACAGTTCGGTCCCTATCTGCCGTGGGCGTTTGAGAATTGAGAGGAGCTGCTCCTAGTACGAGAGGACCGGAGTGGACGAACCTCTGGTGTTCCGGTTGTCACGCCAGTGGCATTGCCGGGTAGCTACGTTCGGAAAGGATAACCGCTGAAAGCATCTAAGCGGGAAGCCCCCCTCAAGATTAATTCTCACTGGGACTTTAAGTCCCCTAAAGAGCCGTTGAAGACTACAACGTTGATAGGCTAGGTGTGTAAGCGCTGTGAGGCGTTGAGCTAACTAGTACTAATTGCTCGTGAGGCTTGATCATATAATTTGAGCGATTGTGGTGTAACCACATGATCCTCCACCGTCATTTCGATGAAAGCACTCCCACTCCCGTCATTTCGACTGGAGCGTGAATCGCGGAACGGAGAAATCTCGGTTTGGAGAAACTCAAGCTATATAGGATAAGACCTTGAAATAGAACGATTGTTAGAAAGACAAAAGATGTCAGACGTAAAAAGACTTGTCACTTATATTACTTTTTAAGATTTAGTCACCCAGGATCTAATCCTGGTGTTGGCAACACGGACGAGGCTTATCGTACAAAACGATGACGCCACACCGGCTTGCCTGATGACCTTAGCGAGTAGGTACCACCTGATCCCATATCGAACTCAGAAGTGAAACTGCTTAGCGCCGATGGTAGTGTGGGAGTTCCCATGCGAGAGTAGGACATTGTCAGGCATTAATTGAGAAACCCCAGTTTGCGAAAGCGACTGGGGTTTTTTTATGGCCTCCGAGATTATTTTGATCAATGCTCCTATTATTGTGAGTACATATAGGTGTCGCTCGGTTATTTCTGAAAGTAGCTTTAGGTGAATTCGCATGAGCAATCAGGCAATTCGCTGTCATCTGATTCCAAAAAGGCAAGTAAGGTATATAGATCCCTCTGATTGAGGGTACGTTATATAAACAACTTGAGGAGATACGTATGATTAGAGAACTGGAAAAACATGAGGTCAAGCAGGTGAATGGTGGATTTGCGCCATTGATTGGACTTGCAGCATCTGTCGTAGGGCATTTCACTGCAAGAACAGTAGTATCATCGTTTGCGAGTAGAATTGGGCTAGCTGGATCTATCTATGGTGCCGCCGCTATGCTTGATGACAAATAGTGAATGGGGAGCATTAGCTCCCCAGAACTTTTGATGAGAATATCACCGCGATTTCGAACCTGTCCAGAATGTGGGCAACGCGGGGTGGAAACTGCGGAGATACACCCTAACGGTATTGCCTGTGTCTATTGTCAGAAGCAGATCGAGACAGATACAACATTTACAATCCTGTTAATCGTGACGCTGATAGCGGTAATGCTTTTGGATTTACACTACTATCACTCGGGTGTGGTTGGATATCTGTGCGCGGCACTACTGTTTATTTTTGGAGGCCCCATAAAATGGAGCCATGCAACTTTTCTTCCGTTAAGACACTATGAGACTGACGGAACTGAAAGGTGAGAAGTAATGGGTCGCTCTAAAGTAAAGTGCCAAAGTAAGGTTCACAATTAGTCCGCAGCATCCTAAACGCTCATGTAGTTTCTCTGTCAGGCGAGTCTAGTTAGATTCTTTGCGTTAGATGATGTCTCTTCGGCTTCGAACAAGTCCGTTATCTGCAGGTCGTTTAAGACAATTAGCCGTGAGTTTACCGACGCTGCCGAGCCGTACTCTCAATCATCATCACCATCTGTTTGATCGTGGCGGGAAACTTAAGTTTCCACTCACCTTCCTCTTTCACCAAAGTGTACACCAGGA
>Ga0209360_1000382_pt1 | contig 37526 bp, 31 predicted proteins | sample SaaInlV_130m_DNA_3_FD_184651 | JGI IMG/M metagenome (GOLD analysis project Ga0209360, IMG submission 184651) | Marine microbial communities from expanding oxygen minimum zones in the Saanich Inlet - SI037_S3LV_130m_DNA (SPAdes) (version 2) | ecosystem: Environmental > Aquatic > Marine >... | reverse complement strand
AAGCCAGGGAAAACGAATTGTCGGTTACGCGGCGACTTCAAAGAGTACAACGGTTACTAATTATTGCGGAATCACGCCAGACCTTGTTGAATTCATCAGCGATACAACTCCCATCAAACAGGGTAAATTTAGCCCAGGGGTTCATATTCCCGTCAAACCCTATGAAGAATTTTGCAGCAACTATCCCGATTATGCACTATTATTTGGATGGAACCATGCGGAAGAAATCATGGCCAATGAACAAGAGTTTGTAAAGTCTGGCGGAAAATGGATCGTCTATGTTCCTGAAGTGGGCATTGTGGATAAAGTATAAGTGGTCATTCTTGAAAACTCCCTGTTTTTCTTAATTTTAACGATATGAATCAACCTCCGATTCCTTTCCTGGATCTTAAACCGACCTATCTTGAGCCAAAAGTTGAACTTGATGAGGCTATATCAAGGGTGCTGGATAAGGGTTGGTACATATTGGGAAATGAGGTTTCAGCTTTCGAAGGAGAGTTTGCGGCTTATGTTGGAACGAATCACTGCGTTGGGGTTGGCAATGGACTTGATGCCTTGATTCTTGTTTTAATGGCTTATGGTATAAAAAGTGGCGATGAAGTGATCGTTTCTTCCAATACATATATTGCTACGGCATTAGCTGTGAGCCGGGTTGGGGCAAAAGTCGTCTTCGTGGAACCTGACCCGAAAACTCACAATCTTGACCCGGATTTGTTTGAACAGGCGATTACAGAAAAAACACGAGCCGTCATTCCCGTCCATTTATATGGACTTCCTGCCGACATGGATTCAATCAATGGCATAGCGGGGAGATATAATATTAGGGTAATAGAAGATGCTTGCCAGGCTCACGGTGCCCAATATAAAAACAAAAAAGCGGGAGCTCTGTCAGATGCCGCAGCCTTTAGTTTTTATCCGGGTAAGAACCTTGGCGCTTTTGGTGATGGAGGAGCTATCACGACAAATAATGATGAGTTAGCTTCAAAAATTCGTTCTTTAAGGAACTATGGATCGCACAAAAAATATTTCAATGAATGCCAGGGTGTTAATAGCCGACTTGACGAGCTGCAAGCCGCCGTTTTAAGGGTGAAGCTTAAATATTTGGACGAATGGAACCAACGGCGAAGAAAGATAGCAGAAACCTATAGCGAATTGCTGAAAAATCTGGATGGTGTCAGGTTGCCCATCGAGCCCGATGAGTATCAATCGTGCTGGCACTTGTATGTCATTTTTTCTGTGGAGCGTGACCTTCTTCAAAGAAAACTTGAAGGCCATGGGGTTGGCACCATGATTCATTATCCCTTGCCTCCTTACAGGCAAGAGGCTTATAAGGATTTAGGTCTCGCAAAAGGGGTTTTCCCAATAGCTGACAAGCTTAGTGATAGTGTTCTTAGTTTGCCAATGGGGCCACACCTGTCACTTGAGTCTGCTCATTATATCTGCCAGATGATTCAAAACTGATTGTTGCGGATTTCAGCCTTGTAGTTCCAAGACGTTCACGACCTTTCAAAACTTTATAAACTATTTTGGCAAACATGAAAAATTGAGAATCGCTCATGAGCTCAGTATGTCCTCTATGTAAGACCGAAGCAAAATTTCTTTTCAACACAAAAGATCATAATGAAAAAATAACAGATCAAGTTTTTGCTTACTGGCAATGCTCGGATTGCCAACTAATTTTTTTGCCCGATATACCTGCAAACCTGGGGGAGTATTATCAGGAGAGCTATTACGAAATTCCATCTCTGGAAAATTTATCCAGAATCGCCAGTGCCAATGAATACCAAATAAACTTCATATTAAAATTTGTTACCTCAGGCAACCTCTTGGAAATCGGTCCCTCTTTTGGAACGTTTTCCCTGCAAGCGAAAAAAGCTGGTTTTAAAGTGGATGTCATAGAAATGGACAAGCGGTGTTGCGAGTTTTTATCCAAATCGGTAGGAGTCAATGCGGTTAACAGCAATTGTCCAGAGCAGGCAATTGATGATTTGGAAAAGCACGATGTGATTGCGCTTTGGCATAATATTGAACACCTTCCGAACCCATGGGCCTTTTTAAAAGAAGCCGCTAAAAACCTGAATCCAGGGGGTGTTTTACTCATTGCCGCCCCCAATCCAAGTTCTTTCGGATTTCGTGTGCTGGGTCCATTATGGCCCCATGTTGATGCTCCGCGTCATCTCAATCTTATTCCCGTGCAATTGTTAACTAAATATTTAAATTCTTTCGGGTTGGAATTGGTCATGATGACAACCAAAGACAAAGGAGCGAGATCCTGGAACCGGTTTGGTTGGCAGCGCTTTTTAATGAATTATTTCTCCAGTAAAATTGGGCAGATGGTGGCTTTCATTGTGGGGGGGATTTTAAGCTTGCCTTTAGCATTGTGGGAGTTTAAAGGTGCGAATGGAAGTGCTTATACTGTTATCTATCAGAAGAAATCAGCATGAAAAATGAATTTTACTGTTCATATGGGAAATCTTAAGCCAAAACCCCGGCGGATGACCCCTCGGCTTATCTCTTCATTTACAGTTAGCTACAAACCGATCCTCAAAAGCTGAAAAAACAGGATTCATAAAGGCCTTGATATTGACTCCAATAATTTTTATAGTGATAATGTGTTGGTTATTTTGGGGGGAGCTGATTCGATTTTTGCAGATAGAAGTTATGGTTTGAGGCGAACAATGCGTTTAACCCAGTTGAGGAGTCGGGGCTCAAATGACAGCTTTTCTTAACCTTTTGAATTAAAGGTCAATTGTTTGAATTGTAACACCGTTAAGAACGTAAAGGTTGTTTTGCTTGAAGTAGTGGGATGCCACATTTAGCCTGACTATAATAAGCTATGTCGATAAAAGAAAAAAGCATGCAGGTTGAATCTACCCTTGCGAGATTGGAAAGTCGCAAAGGTGAACTCCGTCAAAAATGGTTCAGTGGCAAACCGTTTCACTATCTTTTTGTCGATGATTTTTTACCCAGAGAGCTGGCAGAAGACCTTTTAGCCTGCTATCCAGCCCCCGATCAGAGTTGGACAAAGACAACCTATGTACACCAGAGCAATAAGCACCATGTTCAATCGGGCTTTCCAGAGCCAATCAAGGAGTACTTTGCCCTTGTGGCGATGCCAAAGTTTCTCAAGATTGTTTCTGAGATTACAGGTATCGATGACTTGATAGCAGACCCAAAACTGTTTGGTGGCGGTTTGCATCAGACTTTTCCTGACGGATTTCTGGATGTTCATATCGATTACAATATTCACCCGGAGACAAAGCTCTATCGCAGGCTTAACCTCCTTGTTTACTTAAATAAAAATTGGGAAAGGGAATATGAGGGCTATGTGGAATTGTGGGACATGGAAAGTGAAAAACTATTGGAGAATATTGCCCCGATTTTTAACCGAGCCGTCATGTTTGAAACAAACGAGATATCGTATCATGGTCATCCAGTACCCCTGAAGTGCCCTCCGCCTATGACTCGAAAATCCCTGGCTGTATATTATTACTCCAAAGAAAGGGATGACCAATACAGGTCGGCAAGAGAACACAATACTATCTATAAGCAAACTTCAGGGCTTCAGGGATATGTGAAAACCTTCTGTTCATCTTGTCGATCTTTTGTGGAGCGTTTGAGGCGAGAAAGCCCAGGGGAATTATGTGGGCACCTGATGAAAAAGTGTTATCGTAAAATAAAAGGCCTGCCCCCGGAAAATAAATAGTGCCCCACTCCCTAGTTTTTTCGTAGGTGAAGACTTGTTTGTTATCTTAAGGGGTGCTGAGGCTAAATCGCCCAAGTAGCTTGAATTTTTAAAGAAGGAAATTAAAAAAGAGCACCGGTATCTGTTTGTATTTTTGCATTATATTTGGTGGGCTCGGGAATTTGGGGTGAAGGCAAATGCCGGTATTAGTGGAGATAGGTGGTGGGAAGACGTGTTTCCCCTTTTAAAGGCAGGTAGAAAACAAGCCTTTGTTTTCGGAGGGGATGCTCAGAAAAAGTTTGATATTGTTAAGGTGGGAAATGTAAGGTTGATCTCGAATGGGTTGGCTCCTGGAAAATCAACACGGAATACGGTGGCGGTTGTGAAGGTTGGAAAATACGGAGTCGACATAAGCCCAACACCAATTTCTTGAAATTCTGTTTGACAGTTGGGTAGGATGGCAGGTTTAAACAGCTGAACGAAAAGTATCACGAGCTTTGGAATCCTGCGCGGTTCGAAATATTCAATGATTAATTTGTTCATTCCTAACTTCATTGCTTTGAAAAACTTATTCCACTCGCAGCCCCCTTTCTCTGGGTAACTATTAAAATAAGGAGATATATTTAATGCAAGGATTAGAGTTGACAAGCGATTCCCCTCTTTCCCTGATGGCTCTTTTAATGAGTCTTGGGGTAGGGACAGTTTTGTCGTTGCTGGTAACCTGGCATTTTAAGAAATTTGGTTCCACACTTTCCAATAGAGAAGAATTCGCACAAGTATTTCCCTTTGTCCTGTTAACTACGGTGCTTATTATTTCAGTGGTGAAATCCAGCCTGGCTCTTTCTCTGGGCTTGGTTGGTGCGTTATCAATTGTTCGATTTCGCACGCCGATTAAAGAACCTGAAGAGCTTGCGTACTTATTTATTTCTATAGCCATGGGACTTGGATTGGGGGCGAATCAGATACTGGCCACGGTCGTGGCCGGGCCTTTAATCTTGCTGGTCATGGCTTTTATAAAGGGAATGGGAAAGGTAAGTGAAAACAAAAACCTCTATTTATCGATAGACTGGCAAAGTGATGGCGAGAAACACCCTGAGCGTTACTTGGAGCGTTTAAACGATATGATCTCGAAGCATGTGCATACCAGTGACCTGAGGCGGTTTGATGTTCGTGAGGAGTCAGTGGAAGTCACTTACTTTCTGGATATCATCGGCACTGAAAACCTTAACGCTCTGGTCGATGAACTACGAGGGTCCTTCCCTAGAATTGGAGTCACTTTTCTGGATCAAAATCGACTGCCCAATGTGTAGCCTAAATGAAAGTCAAATCTAAAACACATGCTACGAGTGGCTCACCAGATTTTTTAAAAGTTATAAAACGCGTTTTAACTTTTAATTCCCTCCCTCTTTTTCTGATCGTCCTGACTGTGGCGGTCCCCCTTACCTGTCTTTTAACGGCCTGGTATTTGGCTCCGGAAAAATTACGAGATCCCTTGGCAAGCTGGGCACACAGGCAGGGTTATTTTTCCGCAATAAACGATGGAGGCATACCAAAGACACTATTATTGGCTCCCCTGAAAATTGTCAAAATGGGTGGAGACCAGGAAATCCCCCAAATCCACATTGATATTAAATTTAAACACCTGCAAAAAATTCGTCAAAAGAGAGCAGACGGGCTGGCAAAAGGGTACTTGAATGCTCAGCCTGAAGATTATGTCCCTGCGTCAATCCGCTACGGAAGCCGAACCATCCCGGTTAAATTAAGGTTAAAGGGGGATATGGTCGATCATTTTCAAGGTAATAAGTGGTCCCTTCGAATTCATGTGAAAAATGGAGAACAAATTTTTGGGCTCAGGAGATTTTCCGTCCAGGCACCCTGGACTCGCGGTTTTCATAGTGAGGTGTTATTTTTTGAAACTCTTCGTCACATTGGGGTTTTGGCTCCACGCTACTTTTTTCTGGATGTAACCGTTAATGGGGACAGTATTGGAATCATGGCTCTGGAGGAGCACTTTTCAAAGGAGCTCCTGGAGCATAACAGGCGTAGAGAAGGTGTTATAATCAAGTTTGACGAATCGCTGTATTGGAGCAATCAAGGGCCTGTTTTCTATAATTTTCGCAACGTTCCCATCAAAGCATTTCGTAAGTCTCGAATTGAGAGATCCGAAAAATTATCCTCGGAATATGCCGTGGCTGTAGGTTTATTGAGAGGGTTTATTAATAAACAATTGCCCGCTTCCGAGGTTTTCGATAGCAAACAGATGGGGCGGTTTCTGGCAGCCGTAGAGCTGTGGGGAGCTAGTCATCCGGTTGAATTCACGAATCAACGCTTTTACCTGAATCCCATTACTCTTAAGCTTGAACCCATTGCATTCGATGCATCAATTCCAAGCCGGGACCCCCAACTTTCAACTTTGTTGGGAGATGCGCTTATTATCGGAAATCACCCTTTCGCAAGGGAAATTTTGGAGGACGCTGAAATTTTCGATGTTTATATTGAAACCCTTAAAAGTCTTTCCGATGATATTGTAAATGGAAGTTTGCTGGATAAATTGAAAGAGGTTGAGAATAGGACTTTACCCATTCTCACTCAAGAATTTCCGCTATTAACACCATTGCCATGGGAAGACCTTGTGCAAAGAGCAAAGATTCTTCGCGAATCAAATAAGGCAACTTTTGATTCCAGGGGGAATGCTTTTGGATCCTCTGTTAGAAGTTATTCAGATATTCTCCATACATATTTGGGGAATGATGAGAAAGGGTTTTATCTGGAAGTGGCAAACGCTATTCCCCAGCCTGTCGAAATCAGTTCCATTAAATGGCTTGCGAAAGTTGGGGGAGAAAAAACTTCTTTTACTCCAGCCTCGGCAATGCATTTTCCTTTGAAGTTAACCGCTACACCTGTCAATACTCTTCCGGAAGCAGTTAAGATTTATTACTCTCCATATGATTTGGAAAAGTATTCACTTCGAGTTTCCGCAACAATCAATAATGGGAGCGAGTCATATGAATCTGAGGCTGTGCCTTATTTCGCGCCTTTAAAAAATCATCCTATTCCAAAGTCTTCAATGCTTCAACAATTGAAACAGCATCCATTTCTGGTTCACAATCCTGAGGAAAAAGAACTGCTGGTCAAGCCCGGCCGATGGGATGTCAGGGGGTCCTTGATAATTCCGAAGGGTTACAGTCTAAACGTTTCCGGGAATACGACTTTACGGTTTTCACGGGAAGCAGGCTTGGTTGCAAGAGGCCCTTTGCGATTTAATGGCACGGAAAGTTCTCCAATTCTGTTAGAAGGCCATAATGATGAAAAAGGTGGGCTCTGGCGAGGTATTGCTGTGTTGGGCTCGAGCGAGCCATCCCGATGGTCATTTGTTGATGTCCGAAATACCACCGGAATGCGCCATACAGCTTGGGAGTTAACCGGAGGAACCACCTTTTATAAAAGTGAGGTGCAGTTGGAGCGCTGTTCTTTTAGTGGGCATCAGGGAGAGGATGCGCTGAATATTGTAAATTCCAAATTTAGTTTGAAAAATATTAAAATTGAAGATACCGCTTCAGATGGTCTGGATATAGATTTTTCAGAGGGTAGTATAGAGGGTGGGCTGTTCAAAAGTATTGGCCGGTTGGGTGGCGGTGACGGAGTGGATGTAAGTGGCAGTCAGATTTCTATAAATGGAACTGTATTCCATGATGTCAGCGACAAAGCATTGTCCGTCGGAGAGCAGAGCAAAGTAGTTGCTACTAATATTACTATGGAAGAAATCGCGATCGGCGCAGCCAGCAAAGATGGTTCGAGCCTGACCATTTCTGAGTCCAGCATAAAAAACATAAAGTTCTTTGGGCTGATAGCCTATATCAAGAAGCCGGAGTATGGTTCAGCCTCTATCGATGCGCGTAATATAAAGTTTGAAGAGGCCAATATCCGAGCCCGTGTGCAGAAAGGAAGCTATTTATCATTGGAGGGGGAAAGGATAAAAGCTGAAGATATGGATGTGGAACAGCTTTATGAGACCATAATGAAACCAGGGTTGAAAAAATGAATCATAAGGTCCCGCTGGATACTCGTAATGAGATCAAATTCATTGCTTCTTCCCAAGATTACCATTATTTATTAAAGTGGATAAGGTTGCACCCTGCCGGATTCTACACGGTCTACCCTGACCGAAAGGTAAATAATATTTATTTCGATTCGCATGAATATACGGCTTACGCCGATAACCTGACAGGAGTAAGCTTTCGAACTAAAGTCCGATATCGTTGGTATGGCCCTTCTCTGACGCCAGCTGCGGGAGCATTGGAAATTAAATGTAAAAGGAATTTATTTGTATGGAAACACATATTCCAAGCTTCCAAAGCCCCATACTGCCCATTAGCAAATTGGGCCAAGGTTCGTCAATTGCTAAATTCTCAGTTGCCTTTTGAAGCAAAAAAGTGGCTGGAAGAAAACCCTTTGCCTGTACTTATTAATAGATATAATAGGAAATATTTTCTTTCGCAAGATGGGAAAGTCAGGGTAACCATTGACAATAAACTAGCTTTTTTTGACCAACGTTTCAGGCCTACTCCTAATATAAAACATAGCGCGAATAATCCTGATTTTTTTGTTGTGGAGTTTAAATTTGACCGGAACGACCGGGAGCTGGCCTCTCAATACATTCAAACTATACCGATCAGAATTAGTAAAAGTTCCAAATATTGTAATGGCCTAAGGTTTTTAAGTGGAAACTAGTCTTATTTGAATTGGTATTTGGTTACTATTGCAAGGTATTATGCAAAAAGGGTTATTTACAGTCAGCGTAGACCTTGAACTTGCTTGGGGAATTTGCGACCAGATTCTTGATGACGATGCACGGCGGGCTCTTTCAAAGGAGCGGCAGATCGTCAAGCGGCTCCTCAACTTGATGGAGGAATATGAGATACGAGCCTCATGGGGAGTGGTCGGTCATCTTCTTCAATCGGAGAGCCCCTGGAAAAACGGAACCTTTCATCCTGAAATTCCCCGGCCTATGTTAATGGGAGAAGCCCGCGATTGGTTTTTCCAGGTTGCCAGGGATACGTCCGATCCGCTCTGGTATGGAAGAGACCTCATTAATATGATTAAAAGTTGTTCCCCTGAGCAGGAGATCGGCAGTCATTCATTTTGCCATGTTATCTACGATGAGGAAGCGGCTAATCAGGCGGCTATAATGGCGGATATTCGACTGGCTAAAGAAATCCATGCCGTAAATGACCTGCCATTTGATTTTTTCATTTTTCCCAGAAATGTGATGGGATTCAAAGACATTCTGGCTAAAAATGGAATAAAGGTGTACCGTGGGCACGAGGAGCGTTGGTACGAATCTCTGCCCTGCAAGTCGGCTCACCGATTGTTGAATCTGGCGTACTACTTGTTGAGTATTACTCCGCCTACTGTTAAAGCGAAAAGGGATGAGCATGGTCTTATTAATATCCCCGCCAGTATGCTGTTTATCGGAAGGGCCGGCTTAAGAGGCCTTATACCCAATAAAAATTTGGCGCAAATGGCTATTGCGGGCATAGATTTGGCCGTTAAGAAAAAAGAGATTTTTCATCTCTGGTTTCATCCTTCTAATTTTGCTTACAACACGGAGTTGCAGTTCCAAAACCTTGAAAACATTTTCCGGCAGGCCAACAAACTCAGGGAAAAGGGTTCCCTGGAGCAACGGACTTCGGGAGATATTGCTAAATTGAGCGTATATGAACAATCCCACTAAACTGGAAAAGGCTCGGGTTCTCGCGGTTGATTCTCATGACCAGAATGCCGGGTATTTTGAAAATGAATATCGGTCCCTGGACGAGCGCAATGACTACGCCACCACGGCATTTCTTTATGGCCGGAAGAAAATCGATGACCTTCTTTATTCGGCACTCCAGAGAATTCCGGCTGGTGGAAGCGTTCTGGACATCGGTTGTGGCACAGGTGATCAAGTTTGCCGCGTCAAGTCTCTGGATTATCAGGTTACAGGTCTCGAGCCTGCCCCTCAAATGCGTTCTCTTGCTCAAGTAAAAAACCCGGGGGTGAAAATAATCGATGGTAGTATTCTTCAACTGCCTTTCGAAGACCAAAGTTTTGATTTTGTTTTTGCCTTGGAAGTCCTGCGATATTTCCACCTCCCGGATGTTCACAAGGCCTATGAGGAATTGTTTCGGGTGCTAAAGCCCGGAGGAGCAGTTTTTTTTACTATGGTAAACCGGTACGCATTGGATGGTTATAATATTTTCTACTACTTGAAAAAGGTTGCGTTAAACCTTGCGGGGAAACCGCCGTCTGCACATTGTGAATTCGTAACCCCTTCGCAGGTCATGTCTGATCTGGAATCCCTTGGAGGGCGGGACATCCAAATTCACGGTCGGCTGTTTGCGCCCATTCGTTTTTTTTACAAGGCAAGCAATGCTCTGGGGAAAACCGTTGCAATGAAACTAGAATCTTTTGATGACGCACAAGCTCAATATTCATGGACCGTACCTTTTGCCGGCCACCTGATCATTGAGGCCAAGAAATGAATCAAACAGGGTTCAATCACTTTCAGAGGATGGTTTTTTAGATTGCCATCGCTGCGAAGGGGCTTTAAGTAGAGTGATTCCGGGCTCAAATGATGCTCTCGGGCAATTTAACCGATACAACTCCCAGTTTCTGCTTGGACCTCGTTCGTCCCTTTAAGAAAAGAAATATTCCACGACCTCAAAAACAGTATTTGTATTTAAAAGAAAATAAGCCTATGAAGTTTTCAGTTTTGTTACCAACCCGAAATGGCGGACCTTACCTCGCCAATTGCATGAGCTCGATCCTCGATCAGTCTTATGAGGATTTGGAGCTGGTCGTTTCCGACAACGCAAATACCGATGAAACTTCCGAAGTGATTGCGTCTTTTGCAGGAGACCCTCGCTTAAAAGCGATCAGGACAGAGAAGCCGCTTTCCGTGATCGATAATTGGAATAATGCGCTTTACGCCAGCTCTGGTGATTATGTTCTTATGATTGGGGACGATGATTTTCTCTTGCCGGGTTATTTCAAAAGGATGGAAGCGATAATCGAAAAATACGATTATCCGGAAGGTATCACTTACAACGGTTATCGTTTTATTTTTCCTGATTCGATCAGTGGAAACCAGTATAGTTATTATTCGGACCCTTATTTCATTTTCGGTTCAGACTTCAAACATGAAGGGTTCCTTGAGTCTGGGAAGGCCCTTTCCATTGTTAGGGACATGTTTCGGTTCAATGTTCGTGTTCCGCTAAACACTCTTCCTCATCTGTGGTCGCGAAAAGCCATTGACCGGGTAGAGGGGGATATATTTCGCCCTCCCTACCCAGACCATTTTGCTCTCAATTCTCTGTTGCTGAAAGCGAAAACATGGGTTTACGTTCCCGAACAACTCTTTGTAATAGGGGTGACGCCGAAATCCTACGGCCATTTTGTATTTAGTGACAGCAAACAGGAGGAGGGTACGGCCTATTTGGGTATCTCTTCCGATTTTGAGGGTCGCCTGCCGGGTAACGATCTGGTGAACAACATGAACATATGGCTGAACCTTTTGGAGGTAAACCATCAAGAACATTTGAGGGGAATAAAAATCTGTCGCGCGAATTACGTAAGGCGGCAGGTCCATTTTTGGTGCAGTCAATATAAGTATGGCGCCATGGCTCTTAAAGATATGCTTAAGTTGCTTGGAAAGCTAACTCTGGGGGACTGGCTGAGGTTGGCCTCCTCGGTTTGGGACAGGAAAAGCCTGGAAGCTCTGTGGTCCCTGATGAAATTTTCCAACAAAAATAAGGTTGATACCTTCTATTATGAACCGCAATGTTTGGAGGGTATTTCTAATATTAAAGAGTTCTCTGAATGGATTTGTGAGAGGAAATCGGTTGAAAAGAGGTGATTTTTGAGGTTGCGCGATTTGAGAATTGGGTACGTTCCCTACAGCGAAAAGCTGGATCACCCGGCGGACCGGCGCAGGTTTCCTTATTATGCTGGTAAGAGAAACATCAAGTTTGAGTTTGCAGATCCGTCCGAAACCTATGACCTAGTTTATGTGTCTCAATCTGGCGATCTGACCGTTTGGAGCGAGTATCAAAAGGGCAATGCAAAAGTTATATATGATTTCATTGATTCTTACCTGGCGATTCCCCGGTCTAACTTGAAGGGTATTTTTCGGGGACTGGCCAAATATGTCTCAGGCCAGCATCGGTATTTGCGTTGGGATCATTGGAAAGCCCTTGAGGCCATGTGCCAGAGAGCGGACGCGGTGGTATGCAGTACCAGTGAGCAAAGACAGGATATCCTCAAATTTTGCCAGAATGTTCAAATCATCATAGATATTAAGAGCATGTATGATCAGGTGAAGACGGATTATTCAACCGGCGAGTATATCAATTTAGTTTGGGAGGGTGTGCCGTCCACGTTGCCGGCATTTCAGGAGATTCGGGAGGTGCTTTCCTATTTAAAAACCAAGCACAAAATCGCCTTACACTTGGTGACCGCTCTTCAATATGGTCAATTTGCAATGGGAAAATTCGGGAAGCGAAACACTGCAGACCTCGTTCGTGATTTGTTCGATTTCGATGAGATTTATCTTTATCAATGGCACGAGCAACTTTGCTCGCATATTATGAGTGCTTGTGATCTAGCCGTGATACCTATCTTCCCCGATGACCCACTCTATTGGGGCAAACCAGAGGACAAGCTTTTAATTCTTTGGCGCATGGGGCTGCCGACCATCGTTTCTCCAACGCCTGCCCACTTAAGGGCCATGGAGGGAGCCGGCTTGTCCATGGCCTGCGGTACCCAGCAGGAATGGATCGAAACTCTGGAACACTACATGGGGGATGAGTCGGCAAGAGAAGAGGCGGGGAAAAAAGGCCGAGCCTTTTCCTTAGAATATAACAGCGATGAAAAAATCCTGAAGCAGTGGGACGACCTTTTTAGTTCCGTGATTTCATGACTGCATCCAAATCAAAAGGGTTGAAAACAAGCTTCTGTTCTAACCATGACCAAAAAATAAAAGGGATAAAAAGTGCTGGTAGAAAAAATTAATGAAAGAAAAGCCCATGTAGGAGTAATCGGAATGGGTTATGTGGGGCTTCCCTTGCTTTTGGTGTTTGGAAAAGCTGGGTTCCCTGTCATGGGCTTGGATATCGATAAAGCCAAAATCAGTCAGCTTTTAACTGGAAAAAGCTATATTAAGCATATTCCTTCAGAGAGTATCGAATCTCTTAATGCGGGGGGCAACTTCCAGGCCAGCACCGATTTCTCCTTGGTTTCAGAATTGGACTGTATTCTAATTTGTGTTCCCACTCCTTTAACAGAAACCCGGGACCCTGATATGAGTTACATTGAGTCCACGGCACGGGCGATAGCCCCGCACCTCAAAAAGGGTCAACTGATTGTACTGGAATCAACCACATATCCGGGAACAACCACGGAGGTGCTTGCCCTTGAGCTGGAGTCGGGTTCGGGCTTAAAAGCAGATAGCGACTTTTTTCTGGCTTATTCCCCTGAGCGGGAAGATCCGAATAACAAGGAATACTCAACGTCTACCATCCCAAAAGTCATAGGGGCGGACCACCCCAAGGGGATGGAAATGGCCAATGCTTTATATTCATCCATTATCCGGAAAACGGTTCCTGTTTCGTCCACAAAAGTAGCTGAGGCGACAAAGCTGATGGAGAATATTTTCAGGTCCGTCAATATTGCTTTGGTGAACGAGCTTAAAATTGTTTTTGAAAAAATGGGAATTGATATTTGGGAGGTTATTGAGGCATCCAGCACCAAACCTTTTGGTTACATGCCATTTTTCCCAGGCCCGGGGCTTGGGGGGCATTGCATTCCAATTGATCCTTTTTATTTAACTTGGAAGGCTCGTCAATATGGGGTCGAATCACACTTCATCCAACTGGCTGGAGAGGTTAACGTATCTATGCCACAATATGTGGTTCAGAAAATTGAGTCTGCGCTGGCTGTGTCAGGCAATAAAGTTGAAAATTGTCGAGTGTTGCTATTAGGCCTGGCATACAAAAAAAACGTTGATGATGACAGGGAATCCGTTACTTTTAAAGTCATGGAACTGTTGGCAAAAAAAGTACGGGAGGTTGACTACAATGATCCTTACATCCCTATTATAAAACCCCGTAGAGAGTACAAATGCTTTGTGGGGAAGAAAAGTGTGCCATTAAAAAATATTGACCAATATGACATAACTGTGATTTTGACCGATCACTCGTCATATAACTACGATGAAATTGTCAAGCATTCCAAGATAGTGGTAGATACTAGAAATGCCTGCGGAAAAATAAATTCGGACAAAATCATAAAAGCTTGAGAAATCTAACAGGAAAGCGGATGCCAGGCGACGCTACTTTTAAACGTGAATAAACTTTCTGGAATTGTATGAACTTTTGAGAGTGTCGGCGGAATTACTATCAGTGGAGGGTCTTGGCCCAAACTTTTATTCAACAGACAGAGGAAAAGTGGCGGAGTCGATAACTACTTAAATCAAAAAACCGGGAGGGGAACCTGCTCTACGTTAGAGCATTTCTTCAAATAGCTTGGCTGAACGGGATGTTTTGGTGAATATCACTCACCATTTAAATCCAATAATCACTATAATATCAATGGGTTCGTCTAGAGTTGCCCTGTGTGTCGGCAGTAAGTTGAATTCCAAAATAACGGCTAATATGATATAAGTGAGCCTGTTTTATAGGGTAATACAAAAAAGAAAATAGAAGAGAGATAAACAGAAAAAGATTTATTCAAAAACTTTTCCTCATTTTTGAAACACACTGTCATAGAGCTTTTGACCTTTCCTTTGTAATGGCCGATTTTATCATTACCTGACCTAGTTGCTTCGATGAGTTTTTTTCCAATCACACTAAGAAGACTGATTTTGTACACATTGGACATCTTGTTGTCCTTTGCGTCCATCTATTTTGCTTTTTTCCTGCGATGGGACTGGGATATCCCCGGCGATCAATATGAAATCTTCATTGCTCTTCTGCCATTTGTTCTTTTTTGTCGCTCTCTCAGTTATTTTTACTTCGGGTTTTATTCCAGGTTTTGGGAATATTCTTCCATTGAAGATCTGGTCCAGATTATAAAAAGTGTGGTTTTTGGAAGTTTTTTAATCCTATTTTCTACGTTTATTTACAACCGCGCATGGATGGTTCCCCGCTCTATTATTGTTATAGACCTGATTTTGCTGGTCATGTCCCTTGGCGGAACAAGAATGTTATGGAGGATTTTACGGGAAGAGTTGCGGCAATTTTCCCAGCCTAAAATTGAGCACCACATCGATGCCCTGATTTTTGGTGCAGGTGACACAGGAGCGCATCTTTTAAAACACCTCAAGCAATTTTTCCCAAATTATTCCGTTATTGGTTTTATCGATGATGATCTTAAAATGCGTAAAACAAATTTGATGGGAGTGCAGGTTCTGGGAGCAGGGAGTGATATACCTCGCATAGCTAAGGAATATGAGGTCAAGGAGCTTTTGATAGCTGAACAGGATATTTCTTCTGAAAAACTTGCTGAGCTGATTGATATCTGCACCAAAAATGGGATCAAATATAAAATAACTACTTCGGTCATAGACCTTTCCACAAATAAGATCAGCATTTCAAAAATTAAAAATATTGAGATCACCGATTTGCTGGAGCGAGATATGGTCTCTCTCGATTTATCCTCCATCAGTATGATGTTGAAGGGGAAACGAGTTTTGGTAACAGGTGCGGGTGGTTCTATTGGGTCACAGTTATGCAAGCATATCCTGGAACACAGCCCGGCATCTTTGATCATGGTCGATATTGGCGAAAATTATTTGTTTGACCTGAAAATGGACCTTGGGTCCCAGGGGAAAGACACCAAAACAAAATATGTTTTTGGGTCCGTTACCAACGAATCCAAGATGGAGTCTGTTTTTGCAGAATTCCGCCCTCAGCTGGTTTTTCATGCCGCAGCCCACAAACATGTGCCGCTGATGGAAGAGAATGTTGACGTTGCGATTACAAACAATGTGTATGGAACCAAATTGACTGCTGACCTTTCTGAAAAATATGGCACCGAAAAATTTGTTTTGGTTTCCACTGATAAAGTAGTGCGCCCTAAGAGCATAATGGGGATGACTAAAAAACTTTCTGAAGATTATATTCAATTTTTATCTGGAGAAAGTAAAACCCAATTTATGATCGTAAGGTTTGGTAATGTGCTTGGGAGTAACGGAAGTGTTGTTATTTTGTTTGAAAAGCAAATCGCCAATGGAGGTCCTGTCACTGTTACTCACCCTGAGATGGAAAGATTTTTCATGGTTATTCCAGAGGCTGTCCAACTAATCTTGCAGGCTGGAGCTATTGGAGCCGGGAGCGATGTGTTTTTACTGGATATGGGGAAACCCGTCAAAATAACTGATCTGGCAAATAAAATGATCAGGTTGTCGGGTTATGAGCCTGGGGCAGATATTGAAATAAAATTCACGGGTATCCGGCCGGGGGAAAAGCTTGCCGAAGAACTGATAAATTCCGGAGAAAAGGCAATACCGACAAAGCATAAAAAAATACAGTTGCTTCGTTCTGAGAATACTCCTGGGAAAGATTTTGGAATGCGAATTGAGACACTTTGTCTTAATGCCCCCAAGGTAGACCCCGTTGAGCTTAAAGGTATGTTGCAGGAACTTGTTTCTATTAACTCAAGCAAGCAAAATCAAGTGAATGTTTGCCGGTGATCAGAAACTATAGTCTATAGATTCACCAAGTTGTTCTTTTTGGAGAAATATTAAGCTTATGCATATATTAGTTACAGGAGGTTGTGGTTATAAAGGGTCCGTTCTTATACCAAAGCTTTTAAATCGCGGATACCAGGTTACCGTTGTAGACACTATGTGGTTTGGCAATCACATTAGCCCGGCTCCCAACCTGAAGGTCATCGAAGAAAATATTCTCAATATAGAAAAAGTTCCTCTACAAGGAGTCGATGTCATTATTCACTTGGCTTCAGTAGCCAATGACCCGTGCGGAGATTTGGACCCTAAATTAACTTGGGAGGTTAGTGCACTGGCTACCATGCAACTGGCCGATAAAGCGGTAAGGAACGGCATCGAACATTTTATTTATGCTTCCTCGGGGAGTGTTTATGGGGTTAAAGAAGAGGAACAAGTAACGGAAGATTTAGAGCTTAAGCCTATTTCCGAATATAACAAGACCAAAATGGTGGCTGAGAGAATTCTGTTGAGTTATAGCGATTCTATGACCGTTCAGATTGTTCGGCCCGCTACGGTTTGCGGTTTATCGCCTAGAATGCGGTTAGATGTTTCAGTGAATATGCTGACGATGCAGGCTCTTACAAAGGGTGTTATTACTGTTTTTGGTGGCAAACAAGTCCGCCCCAATATTCATATGGACGACATTACCGATGTTTATTTACATATGATCGATAAAAAAAGCGAAGTATGTGGCGTATATAATGCGGGTTTTGAAAATCTGACCATCTTGGAAATTGCTAAAATGGTCACAAAACACGCGCCTGCTGAAATTACTGTAACGGAGTCTAATGACCCGAGGTCTTACAGAATTAATTCGGATAAATTACTGTCTACGGGCTTTGCTCCCAAAAAGCATGTGAATGATGCTATCCAGGAAATTTGTTCAAAATTTAAAGACGGATCGTTAAAAGATGAGTTGCAGTTCCATAATCTAAAGTGGATGGAAGCCTCTGTACTCAACTAATCAAAAACCTTGATTCAGGCATTTTAAAAGCCTGGTCTGATTTTCAATTAAATACTGTATGGCTGAAAAAATAGTTGTTATTGGTAGTAACTCCTTTTCGGGTGCTAGTTTTATTCGTTATGCCCTGGAGCAGGGTTTGGATGTTATAGGGACAAGTCGTTCTGAGGAAGCAAACAATATTTTTTTGCCTTACAAGTGGATTGATAAAGGTAAGTTTGAATTCCATGAATTAGACCTGAACCATGACCTTAACGGAATCATGGACCTGGTGAACTCAGAGAAGCCTGACTATGTAATCAATTTTGCGGCTCAAAGTATGGTAGCCCAGAGTTGGGATAATCCTGAGCATTGGTTTATGACAAACGTGGTTTCCACTGTCAAACTGCATGACAGGCTACGTCGCTGTAGTTTTTTGAAAAAATATGTCCATATTTCAACGCCTGAAGTATATGGGAGCTGTGACGGATTCATAAAAGAGAGTACTTCTTATAATCCGAGCACACCTTATGCGGTTTCTAGAGCAGCAGCAGATATGAGCCTTCATAGTTTTCTGAGTGCCTATCAGTTCCCGGTTGTTTTTACACGAGCGGCAAATGTTTATGGGCCAGGCCAACAGTTGTACCGCATCATCCCGAGAACAGTTTTATATATAAAAATGGGTAAACAATTGCAGTTGCATGGCGGGGGATTGTCTAAGCGTTCTTTCATACATATGAAAGATGTTTCGGATGCAACTTTGCGGATAGCCAGGAATGCGCCGATTGGGGAAATTTATCATGTTTCAACGAATGACACTATTAGCATCTGTGATCTCGTCAAAATGATATGCGAAATAATGAATGCTTCTTTTGAAGACTTGGTAGAGGTGGGGGAAGAGCGATTAGGTAAGGACTCGGCTTATTTGCTCGACAGTTCGAAGGCCCGAGATAGCTTGGGCTGGGAGGATAAGATTACTTTAAGGGAAGGTTTAAGTGAAGTGATAGATTGGGTGGAAAAGAATTTTGAGAATTTGCAAGAGCTACCCAATGAGTACATCCATAAACCTTAAAAAACTAATCGATGGGTTGAAACGGATTTAACATTAAGGTTTGCAATCCATATAAGAAAGAAGAAGATAGAGCAAATGCCTAATTCTAAAAGTAAAATTTTGTCCCTAGAGGACCTGAGCACAAAAGCGAATAATTTTAAAAAGGATGGGAATCGTATTGTTCTGTGTCATGGCACATTTGATCTGTTGCATGCCGGGCATATTCGTCACCTTCAAAGTGCGCGAAAAGAAGGCGATGCCCTGTTTGTAACAGTAACTGGCGACCAATATGTGAATAAAGGTCCTGGGCGACCTGTTTTCCCGGAAGTTTTGCGGGCGGAAAATATAGCTGCTTTGACTTGTGTTGATTTTGTTTCTATCAATTATTCAGCTACCGCAGTAAATATACTTTCTAAAATAAAGCCCGATGCTTATGTTAAGGGGAGCGACTATAAAAATACAAGCGATGATTTGACAGGAAATATAATTGCTGAGAAGAATGCTGTAGAGGCCTGCGGTGGGGAAATTGTTTATACTGAAGATATAACATTTAGTTCGAGCAGTTTGCTGAATGAATATTTTGGAGTTTTCCCCACAGAAACCCAAGAGTATTTGGAAAAATTTCGTAAGAATTACTCCAGCGATCTTATCATAAGTAAATTGCGGGCGTTAGAGGGGCTGGATGTTTTAGTAATAGGTGATGCGATCATTGATGAATATTGCTATACAGTTCCCTTAGGCCAGTCTGCAAAAGGAACTCACCTTTCAGTAAAATATGGATCTTCAGAGTTGTTTGCGGGGGGTGCGCTGGCTGTTGCCAATCATATTGCAGGTTTTGTTAATAGTGTTACTTTGGTTACAGGGTTGGGGAAAAAAAACAACCATGAAGATTTTATACGTTCGAAACTGGCTACAAATGTAAAGCCACAGTTTTTCTACTTTGAAGATGCTCCCACCGTTGTTAAAAGAAGGTTTGTGGACGGGGACCTTAATAAACTTTTTGAAGTATATTATTATAACGAAAAGCCGGACTTTGAGGCTTTGAATCAAAAGGTATGTCCTTGGCTAGCCCAAAATGCTTCGGGCTTTGATATGGTTTGCACTCCTGATTTTGGGGATGGTTTTATTTCCTCAGATATGATTGATCAAATCAGTTCACATGCTGGTTTCCTTGTGGTGAATACTCAGGTCAATAGTGGTAACAGAGGCTATCATGCCATAAGCAGGTATCCTCGAGCGGACTTCATATCTTTGAACGGCCCTGAATTAAGAATGGCGACTCATAATCGTTTTGATCCACTGGAAACAGTGGCCGAAGCGGTGGCTGACAATAAGCAGGCTAAATACTTTGCTGTGACATTGGGAAGCCAGGGCGCTATCTTATTGGATAGAGAACAGAATAAGGTTCATAAGGCGCCGGTATTGTCCACGAAAGTCCTGGACCGTATTGGTGCTGGGGACACCTTCTTGTCTCTCGCTGGAATATGTTTGAAGGGTGGGCTATCGGGGGAAATAGCCTTATTTGTTGCCAGTGCCGCTGCTGCACTGGATGTTCAGGTCATCTGTAATAGGGAATCAACCACTCCTGTAAATCTTTTTAAGTACATTGCCACCTTGCTTAAATAATTATGATTAGATGATTAAGCTGTCAAAAATTTCTCTGTCTCTTGTTTTCTGGCAGTATTAGATAGCACTTGATACCTTTTAAATTTCGTAGTTAAGCTTAGGTGTGATTATGAAGGTTGTGATTCTGGGGCATACAGGATTCCTTGGCGGCTCCTTGTTTAGGCATTTTAAGAAGACCGGAGTCGCAGTCGAAGGTTTTAACTCGGCTACTTTAGACCTGACCTTGCCCGCATCTGTTGCTAAATTAAGCGAAAAACTGGATGAGGAGACTATTTTAATAGTTGCTGCCCGAAATAGGGTGGAAGAGCAACATGGCTTGAAAGGTTTTAATCGAAATATTTTGATGAATCAGCATATAGCGGCATGCCTTGAGAAAAAACGTATAAAAAAATGTCTGTACTTTAGCTCCGATGGTGTCTATGGAGAGCCAGCCACAAACTTAAACAGGACTGAAACTGACCTTATTCAGCCAACAACTTTATATGGGATGAGTTCTTTCGTTGGCGAGAATTTATTGAAGATTATGGCCGAAAAACTTGGAACCCCTGTTCTTGTTTTTAGGCTTTGCAGGGTTTATGGTCCAGGAGATCTTGAGATTAGTTCCTATGGACCTTCAAAATTTATAACCACTCTATTGAAGGAAAATAAAATTTCCTTGTTTGGCGCAGGAGAGGAAAGGCGGGCTTATTTGCTCATTCTGGACCTTGTGAAAATTGTTCAACAACTGATTTTAAGTGATGTTGAGGGAGCTTTTAACGTAGGGATGGGGGCAAGTTTTTCATTTAAAGAGATAATTGATGTGTTGCAGAAAATATCCAACAAGAAGCCGGATATAATAGCTCTCAAACGAACTCGGAATAATATAGACTTGGGTTTTAACATAGAAAAACTGATGGGTGTGCTACCGGGCTTTAAATTTACCAGTTTGGAACAAGGTTTGGGCGAGACCTACGAATCAATTTCAAAAAATCTTTCAATTCTCAAAGCTTGATCAGGTTTGACTGGAATGGAACAAAGAAGATTAAGCTGAAACTGGAGTAACTGGATCGTATACTATTTTCACTATTTGTGAGATTTTTGTAAGACCTTTACCCTAGTTTCACCAGCCCTCTCCCCACCTTACCATTACTCAAATCGCTAAGCGCCTCATTAATTTCTGACAAGCTGTAGACATTTGTGATCAAAGGGTTCAGGTCAAGGTCTCCAGATTGTAATAAGTTTGCATACATGGAAATATCTTTATCCGGTTGAGTCTCCCCCCCCCAGGTTCCAACAATTCTTTTTCCCTTGATTAAATCGAAGGGGTCCACCGCAATCTTTTCTCCCTTGGGGAGGTTTCCCGCAATGATACAAAGCCCTCCATTGTCACAAACGGCCTGAAAAGCGGTTTCCATTATTTTCCCAATGCCAGATGCTTCGATGGAAAAATCAACTCCCTTTTGTTTGGTGATTTCCATGATAGCTGGAAGAATGTCCTGTTTTTTTCCATTTATTTGATGGGTGGCTCCGACTTTCATGGCCAATTCAAGCTTGTGGTCAAATATGTCTATGGCAATAATGGTCTTGGCCTGCCTGAGCTTACATCCTATGATCGCGCTAAGTCCAATTCCCCCAACCCCGAATATGGCAACTATAGACCCTTGCTTTACCTGGGCTGTGTTGATCGCAATCCCTGCTCCAGTGGGAATGGCGCAACCTAAAAGGGATGATTCCCGTAAAGAGGGCCCATTAGGAATAGGAACCACCCTGTTCTCAGATATTACAGCCCGCTCCATAAAGGTTGAAATAGCACCCGAATTTACTGTAGACCCATCGTCTCTTGTGTAACTCGCTGAGGGAACATCCAGGCCAGCACCTTTAATCCATGTCAAAACTACGGAATCCCCTTCGCGGACTTTAGTAACTTCGGGGCCGATTGCCTCAATGGTTCCTGCTCCCTCATGACCAAGCGTATGAGGCAAAAATTTATCCTCACCTTTCGAACCATTTACCTCGTTTAACTGGGTATGGCAAACCCCGCTATAGGCTATTTTTACCAAGACTTGCCCGGCTTTCAACATAGGTAAAGTCAGTTCCTCAATTTGCAGAGGTTTATTTGTTTCGGTCAAAACTGCGGCTCGAGTCTTCATATTTTTTTATAGGTTGGCATTGGTTTGTTGATGGAACTGCATAACGGCTTGACCAGTCACTGGAGTTATGGACAGCTTGCAGATTTCTTGAAATGGAAAAGCTTTCACAGCTTGTCCCTCATTCAGCTTATGCTTTTCCCAAACAGAACTTACATCCGCGACGAAGAACCAACTGCGCACGGGTATTTTTTCAGCATACTCGGTGCCGTCTATATACCACAAGTACTTAAACTCCTGAGGCCATATAGTTAGTTCCTCAGCCACTTCCCGCTTTACGGCCTCCAACGGAGTTTCATTTCCCTCAATTTCGCCACCGATCAGCGACCATTTTCCCGCAGCAAGAAGATTGGGTTTGTTATCCCTTAAGTGTAAGACATACCGGTGCCGCAATAGCAGAATGGCCTGGACGACTTGAAGTAGGGGAGCATTTGCTTCAGGAACGTCATTTGGTTTGCGATGAACTACCAATAATCACCATTGGCCATGACCGGCTTTAAAAAGAGCTTCAATCTGGTAGTGCTGACCTTGGTGAGTTGTGCGCAATCGCTCATAGGGGCCCTCATGTTATAGACGATAAGAAAAGCTCTATGCTACCTTTATTTACCCTTATACCGACAAGCAGAACTACCTTTGTATGCTGAGTTTGGGATTTTAAATCAAGAAACTGTACTAGGTTTTCTAAAAAAATTTTCAAATGAATTTCCTGTGCTCATAATATTCCCGAGCTCATATTCCTTGGAATGTAGTTTTAAAAACTTAAGAATTTCATCCTTTTGGCTTTCTGTATGGCTAAGAAGAATCTCAATGCCATTCGGCCTAAAATTCTTACCCGGATCATCATTAAAGTCGCCATCCATCAGGTTGGCAAAGTCAAAGTGAAATAGCTTTTGTGGGCGGTGGTCGACAGCGAACACATTCTGTTTGCGCATCAAACTGAACTCTGCTAATTCTTCCAGATAACTGAATTTTTGATCGTCAAGGCTGAACTTTTTGAGTAATAACTTTTTAGTCTGTTCGAAAACAATTTTATGCAATTCGTCCATATACTTAAACATAGCTTGCCCACGATACATCAATTGTTCATTATTTCCCAATTCCCCATTTTGATAACGTCGGATTACTTCAGGCGTGCTTAAAAATTCGCTGACCTCTTCTTTTGTATTCCAAAGTTCCTTGGTGTCTTTTAGAAAATTTTTATAAACAGGTTCAAGCGGGCCATTCTTTTCGCGCACTTTTTCATATATGTTGAAAATAAGATCGGAAACTAAAATGCCATTTAATATCAGTAAATTAAAAAACTCTCTGAATAGACCGTTGTTATAAAAGATTTCAACGGTTAAATCCATCAATCGGCACTCCAGGTAATCAGAGTGTGGCATGGTTCCACTGCCGACACATATTTCGTCTATTTCAGGGGCGTTAAAGCTTTCCTCGAACAGCCTATAATCACTTACCGTATGGGGAACAACTCGAAATTGGCTTTGCAGGTCAAACTGTTTCCGGGTCTCTCTGCTGGAGGCTTCTGCTCCTGGTAGCATGATGAACTGATGTGAACGAACCATTCCCAATCCGGCATCAATTAACTCCCTGATGGATTTCAAATGGGCTTTATAGGTGCCCCCAGGAAGACACAGTATTAACTCAGAGAAACTTCCGGACTCATAGGTTTCTTTCGACTCTTTCCCCTTTGCCATTTGAATCATCTGGTCTAGTGAGATATTACTTCTTTTGACACTTTTTAAAACTGCTTCGTCTGTCGACTGGATGGCGGCACTTACAGTGGCTCCTTCAACCAATGATGCGGCATGGATAACCCGTTCCTTATTATTTTTACCATTAATTCCAAAAAATCGTTTAGGCCACTTATATTGTTTTTGAACCAGAGCTATCTCTTTACAAAAATCTATATCATCTTTATACATCCCAAAATTCAAGTCAGTTACCATGCACACGGAAGACTTGCTTTTTTTTGCGAGATAGTTAAGTTCTTCTTTAGACCTTTCGAAAGAAAAACTAAAAATCCTGTTATAGTGATCATCACCACTTTCGCAAAAGGTGCACTTAAAAGGGCAACCTCTCTTTGTTTCTACCATGGGGATAAAGTTTTGCTCCAGAAGGTGATCACATAATCCAGTTAAATAAGGTGACGGTATTTCATCCAGGTTTTTTAACTGGGGCAGTAAGTCTCCTTGAATAAAGCTTTCGCCTGACAAATAATGGGTGTTGGGAATTTTTAAGCCCGTCTCTTTTAATTTGGGAACATCAAAACCGAACTCCTTCAACTTGCTGAATAAACCTAAAAAAGCTGATTCCCCCTCTCTAAAAATATAAAAATCTATCACGCGATCAGACCGCAAAAACTCTTCCTGACCCTGACTATCCAAAGGGTAATTGGGGCCACCAAAAACAATTATGGTCTCAGGAGATTTCCGCTTAATTCGCTCTGAAAACTCAATGGATAGGTTTTTATTCCATATAAAATTAGAAAAGCAGGCAATCTTTGGGGTTCCCTGCTCTAAATAAGTTGAAAAATCTTCCGGTCGTTGAAAAATTTGAATCTCAACTTGATCTCCAAGTTTTTCGTTTGCCATAGAGGCAACCTGCGCTATACCTAGCCCAATACCAGTGCAAGAATGATTTGTATGCACTAAGTTTGAGAAACTTATTTTAACTGGCAACATATTGACCCCTTAACCTGCCAATTTTATGGATAGGAAAAATAAACTAGAGTTATTATCGGCAATCATCAATCTACACCCAAACTTTTATTTTTATCCAGCTTCGATTTGCATGCTGGTCGGTCAAAATCGAGGTTCCCTGGGAAAGTCTATGGAAGTCAAAGGAGAACAGAAAGTGGGCGTCCCCAGCGGGATAAGAGGATTTCACGCCACTAAAAAATGGCTCTTTGATGCTTGAGAGGCTATATTTCTAAAAATATCGAGAAAATATAATCACCTGCTAGTTATAAACAATCCTGTGTATCAACAATGCTTCCAGTACAATACCCATTAAGAACGAAGCAACAATTTATCACAAAAATGCGAGAGGGTCTATACGTAGCAACTGGCGCATAGCCCTACCATTTTACTTCCGCAAAACCGTAGGCTACCTGGCCCACCATCGAAATTACGGCAATTATACCTTTAAACACAATAAGTTGTGAGATGGCCCTTGTGCGAGCAGAGAGGGGAGGTGCCAGCGACAATAATAACGGGTTCTGAGGCAACTCAAAGGCTCAGAGAGGGTGTTCTCGCAAGGCCAATTTGTAAAACCTTGTGAGGCATCAATGGCCAAATTAAAGTTTGTTGAGGAATTATAAATCAGAGGTACCCTCAAGGTATTTCGACCTTCTGCGGATGATTTGGCCCAGCTTGCGACCGTATAAACTTTGTTAGCTTGGCAAAATATCATTTAACACGGAAGAAATCTCCTCGGCAATGGCTTCTACCCCCAATGCATTAAAATGACAACGGTCATGACGGTATTCCTCTCCCAGGCTATCTGTTACTTCTGTTACATAGGTATTTTTATCTTTGCCTAATTGCAATTGTTGGGCATTTAAGGTTTCATCTCTTGCTAGCTCATTCCCGCATACGGATGTTTGTGTGATCACAAATTTGACATTTTGCTTGTTCTTTAGGTCCTGCAGGATCTTTGATTTCATTAGGTCAAAATATTTTATGTAATCTATTCTCTTTTTAGGCGTAGTACAACTCGGTGTATCCTTATCACACATCCATATAGAGTCCGACTCCCCCTGTATCCAGATTACTGCACTTAAATCGTGTCCATGCTTTTGCAAATCTTTTAGTTCTTCGTTGGTGTATTCTGATAATCGAGGCCCCTCGTCACTCCATGCTTTAATGGATGTTCCGACCCAGCCCGTAGTCAGAAAAATATAAGGTAATTGGGAAATGAGTTTACTTGCAATTGCAGGTGCTACAGATGCCTGCCCCCCCGTTGCGCCAAAAACCGGATTATCCAGCACATAGCAGGAACCTTTAAAAAAATTTACATGCCGCTTGTTTTCATATTCTTTGCTGAATAAATAATTGCCTGCGTTGGATTGGCCGGTAACCAATATGACCTTTGCGGACTTGGGGCAGTCAACCTTTTGCCTGTCAAATTCAAAATATCGACCCCACATGCCATATGCGGTTCCGAGTTGAGTTCGAAGCATTCCCGCCATATACCCATTTTTAAATTCCAAATACTTGTTTCTATTTTTTAAATAGTTAACTTCAGAACGCATTGCAGGAAGAACGAACAAAGTTTGCTTTAAAGTTGCTTTTACAGCCGGAGGAATAAGTTCTTTTATCTTTAAATAAATAAAGTTATTGCTGCCTATGAATTTCCAGCCTAAAAAATAAATAATTATTGTGGAAACCAGCAATGCAAGTAATGATTTTTTAATGAGCCCGGTTCGCATTTTTCAAAAAATAATTTTCCGTTGTAAAAATTCCCCAGAATAACAGGGTTCAGTTTGTGGTTGTTTGAATCTTTGCCAACTTATTTAATACCGATTTGCCTTGGGAAACTGATCCAAATCGCATGTCAAGCCCTGGCTCAAAAACCTGCATAAACAAACATTGCAGGGTTTTCGATTGTGCTGGCTACGAATGCAACCAGGACTAGCTTTAAAAGTACCCACCCCATCTTTAAGGCCACATCTAATACTGAATTCGGTTCCAACGTGAAATATTTGATCTGTTTCATGATATTTTCGCTCAGTTATTTGTTATAGATCAAGAAAGTTTATTCAGTAATTGTAGCAAAATGCATTAAGGGATTTGTTTCTTCGCTGTTTATGGAATATCGCCAAAGTTCTTTTTTATTTTCAGAAGTTTTGGGAACTAAACTAAAACCGAGGCTGTTATATAGGTTTTTGACCAAATTATTTTTTTCAGTAGGAATATATTCGCCTTGAATGGTTTTTTTATCTGTTTTTTGAAGGATGTAAGAGAACACCGCCTGCTCAACAGTCCTGTTGAGGACTCTGCAGCTCATTACCCAACTTTCAATTTGAAAGCAATCTGCATGCGGCATCAGGTTAACTACTGAAATAATTCCCTGAGACCCAAAACTATCTTCATAGGAAATGGCCAAAACGGAGCCACCTGCAGCTATGAGCTGATTTAAATCGGCTGCTTTGTGGCGGCGAGTGGTGAGGTTGAATTGATTCGATTTTTGGAACATCTGTATAATCCGAGCCTGGTTGTCAGGGTTGAGAGGGGTTATGTGCAAGCGAATATTAATTTCCTTGAGAAAATCATCGATATTATCGAAGCTTACTTTAAGTTCGCGTTGTTCTTTAAGCAATATTCCTCTGGCACTGCGTTCCAGGTCTTCCTCCGAAATTGAGACTGCATTGAAGAATAATGTTGCGCTTAGGCGGTCTAAAGTCTGCTCCGGGGATGGCCCGGCGAAAATAACATCAATATAAGGGTGAGCGGTCAATACCTGGGCAATCTCAAATATATTATCCTCCATGAGTACCATAAATTCAGAGCCAAACCCCAAGTCTTCTGAAACTCTACTGACAGATTCACTTTTTGGATGCCATCCCAATTGGATCGATGAAAAGTCCTCTTCTTTTAAAGCCAATTCTGAATTTTCTTTAAATATTTTTTTAACCTGAGGGTCATTTCGGCTAACTCCGGCCAAGAAGGTCCCTTGAGCTTTAAGGGCTTTGATATTTTCCTGAATGATGCGGTATCCCAGAGCATTTGGTGAGCCATAGCCGCATTCCACGCCGGTACTTCCCAGCTCAGCAACTTCCCCTCCCCATAGAGTGTTATCCCAATCGGTCACCAAGGCTCTATGGGTTTTCCCCGACAGGTGAGCAATTGCCGAAGCGAGCTCGTGGGCAACCGTAATGGTTCCCGAGGGTTCATAAGCCATTCGAGCGCGAAGATAATTAAGCGTACCCAAAGCTTGGCGTCCGCCCTCTCTAAAAACAGCACCGGCTAAATCGATCACCTGTGCAAGGTTAGAATTGTTTTGGGACAACCAGAGATTAAAGGATGAAATGGCCAGGTTCCAACCCACAACCTGATTATGCGACAGTGCACCCGAGGGCAGGGGGAAAGCCTGCCCTGGAAAGTTGGTTACCAGGATTTCTGCGTTTCCATGGGTTTTCATTGTATTAATCAGGCTGGCAAATGACTCTTGAGCGCGCTCCAAATCTGTATGCTTTACGAGAGTGTGGTTCCCGGTAAAGTTTTTCAGCCAGCGGTCAGACATAATCCAAATTACCAAATCCGGTTTTGAGGAATAAAGCATGGAGGACGGGTCGAGAATGGTCTGCTCTACGGAATCGAAGGGAGATAATTCGATTTCTGTTTCTACGCCCCGGGCACCGCAAAACATCGAAACCAAAGGCATCAGATTATCTGCAGTGAAATCTGCAAGAAGGGCTATTTTGCGTTTAGCAGGGTTGGGTTTAAGGGGGAGAGCCCCATTGCTCGACCAGAGGTTATACAGTTTTTGGTAGTACAGCAGGCTTTGCCGGGGCTGAAGAATGGCAAGACGAAGCATCGCCTTAACTGCATCAATACTAGCTTCTCCAGATACCTGTTCAAAAACTTTCAAAGCTTTAGAAGAATTACCTTCTAATAATTTTGTTAGAAAATCATTGTTCATAGATAAGGTCAGCGGTTTCGGTAAGCTTGGGAAATTGGTTAAGCCGTTTATATGAATTCAAAGAAAAAGTGCAGGCCGGTTCCCTCTGATTATTCACATTAAACTGGAATCAATATTTATTAGCTGGTCCGCAATCAGGCCAGCCACAAAACGGGCACCTTCAGGGGTAAAATGAAAAAGGTCGTACATATAGGTCTTATTTTTAGGAACCATCCGATCCATATCGACGACCAAAGCATTCTCGGATTTTCCAACGAGTCTGATGGTTTCATTGAAAGCTTCATGATGGCCTTTGAAAGTTTTATAGAAAGAATTAAAATCCATATTGTAACTGTTGGCCCAGTTCTGAAGGGAGACGTTAACTTTTCCTTCAGGTTTTTCAATAAACCTGCTTGAGGGAATTGATAAAACAGGTGTGATGCCTCTGGATCTGGCTATATATATAAAAAGCTTCAAGTTAGCTATGAAATCATTTTTTAATTCGCCTATTTGATTTGGCAGCTTCTTTTCCCCTCTGGACGGGGAGGCATCCTTCGAGTTTTTCGCCCTTGCTTCAAGCCGAACCGTAGCGATATCGTCTTTAAAGATTAATAGTCTTGAATAAAGATAAGGAAAAACAAGTCTCGTTGAATCTTTGATAATATCCTTGCCATTCCGCATTATTCTTGCGAGCCCGGACCTTTCTTCTTTAATGATGGGTTCTGGTGAGTGCTTGCTCCAATAATCTCCATAGTTTAAAAGATATAAGAGATCGTTGTAATTATGGCTCAGAATTACAAATCGGGGTTTCAGGGGAATAACTTTATATAGCAAAAGATTAATTGAGTGCAGGCTATTGCTTCCCATGATTCCGCCATTATATGAATTGACTTTTTTCCCTAGCCGTTCACTCAGGATTTCCCCAACTAGAACGGGGTATCTCTTTTCTTCATCGAGAAATGCGCTCTCGACCTGGGATCCTCCAAGGAACACAAGAGAAAAATCCGGGTTCTTATAAATTTCTGATGGAATTATAAATCCATTCTCATCCGTTCTCAGCCTGTATTCTTTTTGGACCAGATTATCGGAAATCCGCATTGTGGTTTCATCGGGGGTTACCAGACGATCCATTAAGGGGAGGTACTCCCTCAGGGAGACATAACGTTTTACCGGAGGAACATAATTGAGAAGATTATAGTCCTTTTTATCATGTGTATATTTAATGGCTACGTTGGCTGCGGACAAAACAATTGCGATTGTCAGAAAAAGCACCAAAATGGCCTTTAAGACAACCCCTTTAGCAGGTTCTGAATCCAGCTTTTCTTTCACCTGACCTTACCCCAATGAGTTTATAGTTGAAATTCTATTTTTTGGCAGTATTTTCAATCTGTTTCGGTCGGATTTAAAAAATGGTCTTTTATTTGCGTCTTCAAGATCGCTCGGCTCAAAGTTGTTGATAAGGGGGGTTGCGCTCAGGAGGAGAGCGAGTAATAAATAGCTCATACCATGAAGATTCCATCTTTAACGAAGTAAGCAGTTGTAGTATAGATGATAAAAACATAGGCGGGTCCGAGCACCCTTGTCCCTGCTTTAAAGATCCGGTTTTGGTTCACGGGATCCTGCAGATACTTATCCCGCACAACTTTTTCAATGGCCAAAACTACTCCGTTAGCCAAACCCCAAACCAAAAATTCCCATGTGAGTCGATGCCAAAGTCCCACCATTCCAAAAGAAACCATCAAGGTCAAAACATTTGCCAAAAAGGATCTCTTTATTCCCATTCGTCTTACAAGTTGTACTTGGAGGGGAAAAAATACATTATTCCGGATGAAAATGCCTAATGACATATGCCAGCGAGTCCAAAATTCTGTCATGGAACAGGATAAAAAAGGACTGGAAAAATTTTCAGGGGTACGCACTCCATAAAGACGCCCCAAACCGAGGGCGACCTTTGAATACCCGGCAAAATCAAAGAATAAATAAACGAAAAAGAACCCCGTGTCCAGCCAGCTGTTGATTTGAACGGTTCCGTCCATGCCCCATACATAAATTTTTATTCCCTCAGCTAACACAAACTTGTAGAAAAGTCCGGTAGTTATCTCGTTGGCAACCGAAAGTAACTGGCCGAACCTGGGCCTCGCTGTAGATGGTTTTTCATCTGCCTGCACATGTTGTTCGTAAAAATTAATGGGGCCGGCGGCCAGCATATGAAATGGCGTGATGTATCCAAAAAGGGAAACCGGGTCAAGAAGTTTGGCGCCACCCCAGACAACTGAGCGGCACAGGTCGATGCATCGAAGAAACACATATGAAAAGGAAAGGGAAGCCAGCACAGGAAATACCAGTTTGGCTGGGGCCCAGGGCATAATTTTTATCAAACCCGCTATGGTATCGTTGTTCTCCATATTGAGTTTATAAAAAATAAAAATCAGGGAAACCAGAAGCAGACTAGAAACTCCTGCCGAAATACTTATCGCAACCTTTTTTTGATTTCGGAAGTATAGGGCTATGGCTAAAATGCTCCAGAGAAAGAAAGCCAGGGACAATGCCACAACAATTGTTTTCCAGCCCAGTAAAACCGTTAATATTCCAGTATTGATCAGGCCGAATTTAAAACTCAACCGCAAAGGAAGTTTTATCAAGAGTAAAAGGTAGGCCAAGAAGGCCATCATCCAGAACTCAGAATTAACAAAAAACATCAATTAGGATATCTCGCTAAAGAAAGAAGGTCAGGGTATGCTCTCAGAAAAAGAGGAGGCCTGAAATAGAATAGGGGGCTCAGGGAAGTTTTTTCCCTAGCAGGTTTTTTAGGTCGCCTACATTTTGCAATTCCGCGATTTCGTCGTTGCTAAACTTTATCCCAAATTCCTCTTCGACAGTAACCACCAGGTTGATATGGTTGAAGGAGTCCCAGCCGGGAACATCGCTGGCAACAAGCTCATCGTGTAGAACCAGAGATGGGTTGTTAAATAGGGTTTGAAATATTTCAGTCAGTTTTTCCATGCGTTCGTCATTCATAAGCCGTCCCCACCTCCAAAGGGCACAAGATTTTTATTGAAATTTGTAAAAGTTTTGATAGGTTGCCGAAAAGTCCTTAATTAACTATGAATACAAATGTTCCCGCGAAACTGCCACAATGCTTGCCAATATAAAACTAATTACTGCTGCATAAAATACTATCTTAATCGGATTAGGAGATATTGGAATGTTGGGAACTAAAGAAGGATAGGCAAGCCGTATGCCGCTCGTTATTCCAGAAAGCTTGACCTCTACATCCCTAAGTCTCCTAGATAAAAGCATAAATGTTACCTCATTAGCTTCAATACGTTTTTCGGCAAGCTCAACCTCCATGCTCTTGGAAACTTCTACTCCTCCTGAAGATACCAAAGCCATCTGCAAATTTTTTGGTACATTACGCAAATTCTTCAAACTATTAGCTCTGGTTTCAATTTCAACCTCAAGGTCCAAAATGGATGATTGCAAATAAACCCTGTTATCGTTCAATGGGGGATATTCTTGACCTGATATTTTTGTGCCTGCCGGTATAAAAAAAACGGGTTCGGCCTGGAGTTGCTGTTTCTGGGTCTCAAGCTTGTTTTTTAGCGCAGCAAGAATCATGGTTCTGTTAGTTTTCCCGAACTCGTAGGCCATGGTTTGATTAGTTTTCCTGAGCCCATAATCATTTTCCAGACTTGCCTTGACCTGGTTGTAGAGAGTGCGGGTAATTTTTAATATTTCCGTTAGCTCTCCCATTTTCATTTTCTTGTTTTCGTCTATCCAAATAGTTGCCCAGGTATTTACAATATCGGCAATAAGTTTTGGGTCGGTCCCTTTAGCCCTTAAGGCAAAAAATTCTCCAGGAAAATTCTCTTTTTTGGCGACAGGGATCTTTCCTGTAGGATTTGTCACCTCAAGCATACCTGCAAGGACCTCCACAAACATCGGCTTATCCGTTGCGCCACTTTTAAGATCCAACTTTTTAATAACTTTTTTCACTAACTGGGGATTGGTTGCTAAGCGGGTAAAACCTGGAATACCTGTTATTGAGCTTGTCTTGACATTGCCTTTCGACTCACCAATAACCTCAGAAAAAGAAAGATAAACGATCGCCTCGGCCTGATAGGTCCGCGGCAAAAACTTACTACCGATACCAGCGAATATTGTTGCTGTTAGCGAGAAAATGATGATGGAAAGTTTCCACTTCCAAAGGACTCTAAAGATATCCGATTCTTTTTCTTCCACGCTTGCTATTTCCCTGTCCATTTAGTTTCCTCAAAAAATCAAGTTTTTAAGCATTTTCGCCTTTGTTGCAAAAACCTATTTCACCTGTTATGTAGTTAAGCTCAAGACATACCCAACACTATTGTTAAACGATTAAGACTGCTATTCATGGGAGGGGATCATCGCTCCAAGGCTCGTGAGCCTTTATCTTGAGCGTGAGCAATAATTTCGAAGCCGGACATGATTAAACGGTCACTAATCTCTGCGGAATTCCATTTCTCTGGTAAAATTATGCTTTTTCAAGGTTTAAAAGGGGTGAATTGATGTTGGATAAAAATGAGTGTGTTCACACTGAGGAGTGACGACCTTTCAAGTGGTAAAAAGTTTCATCTTTGCCATACTAGAAGAACAAATCTATAATCAAAAACCGGCCAGGGAAATCAAGCCGGAAAACCCTTGATTTCTTCCTAGAGAGGTCGTCAGTCCCTCCAATAATACAACATGTTGCGAGAATTGCAACTCTTTCCAACCAAGCCGAATATACCACAATTGGCAGGATATTTGTAGACTATAAATTGAATTTCTGGCCCAACTGAGGGTTGACATTTTCCAGGATTTTGACACCCCCAGAATTTGAGAGGCGGAGTTCCAGCGAAAGGCCACTCTTAGGGAAATCAGGATCCGGTCTTGTAGAAAGTGGATAAGATGCAACTTAATTTGGGAAGGGTAAAGCTCCTACAATGGTCTTACGAGACCAGGTTTTTCATGCTTGAGAATGGATCCCACCCGCTATTTTTACCAGAGTTTAAACCTGAAAACCTTTTTTCAGCTTTAAGGATATCTGTTATCGAATATGGGTTTGGGATTCCAAGTCCTTCCATTTCACAGGTAAATTGCTCAAGCCTTCCAAAGCGTTCCTCCTGTGATAAATCTTGATCCACGTGATAGGGGGAAACGGAAAGAATTTCGTTAATGTGGTCACTAAATCGTGCTTTGGATTCTTTTTCGGAGCTGATTTTATCGGATTTTGAGAGCCCAATAGGGTGATACTGAAAAAGCCAGGCGTCGGACTGATAAATATGCCCTGAGCTGTCTTTAATAAATTTAAGTGTTTCCTTGAATTCGTTTTCTGTTTCACCAGGATACGCAATGATCCATAACGTTGATGTTAAGATTCCATGCTTGGACAAAGCGTATAAGCTCATTTCCATATTTTCAGGAGTTGTATTTTTAACCATGTCGTCCAATATCCTTTGACTGGCAGACTCCATACCAAGTCTGGCGCGAAACAGTCCACCTTCTCGCCAAAGTTTTGTGCGTTTTTCTTGTGTACATACTTTGTCGGCCCTTAAGTAACAATCGAGAGTATAGGGTTTGTTGTTATCTTTGATTTCCTGTGTTAATGGAGTGATTATATGGTTTGATAATGAGTCGCAAATATAAAAAGAGGACCGGTTATATTTGTCAGCAAGGCCATCAATTTGGTTGTAGACCGATGATGCCGTATTGGATCTAAAACCATCCCAGAATACTGTTTCCGCGCAAAAAGAACATTCAAAAGGACACCCTCTGGAACTTGATACTGATAGCTGCAAATATTTGTTCGTATTGAGGTTGCCGTAGTCAGGGGTAGGAGCTTTTTTGAAATCTATAAAGGCATTGCCATCATCAAGAAGAGGTTTAAGTAGCACCGGGTCAATAATTCTTGCTGATATTTCATTGTTAAGTATTTTGACAAGTGCTTTTTCTCCTTCGCCAATGACAAAATGATCGATAAAATCATTTTTTTTCATGAAGTCTTTAACTTCATGGGGGCTGGAGGTTATGCCCATGACCGGGCCAGGCCCACCGACTATGGTTTTGATTTTACCATTTAAATTTTTAGCATATTTTAAACAATGAGTGGTTCCCGCCCAGGTTGAGTTATTCAAATAGCATCCGATAAACTGGTAGTCCTTTTGTTGCATCTCCTGATTAACTACGCTCTCAACCATCGAGTACAATTCGTCAAAAATCGCGTCAAATACACTTACATCGAGTTGCTCACAGAACTTTGAGTGATTTCTTGCATCCATATTCATCACTTCCGCAACCAGACCCGGATAGTAGGGTTTACTTCTTGCGTTAAGATACAGCAACTGATGTATGGATAGCATTTCTGTGCCATTACGGAAGATATTCCATCGCTCCATGTAGGGGAACATTTTCAAAACGGTTAAGAAGTATTTATTCTGCAATTTAAATATCTGGTCATTCGTATTAAAGTCCAAAAGGTCTACCTGATGACCTTCACGCTCAGCATAAGATTTTAGAGAAGATACCCCTAAAGGAACACAAACCGGGTCCCAAAAATGGGGAACAATGAGTAAAGTATTTGACATGATGTGTTCGGTAACCTCTTTTTTTGAACGACTTGGTCTTGCTCGGTTAGTAAATCAACTGCATTATCATGCTATCACGGAGTGAGGCTATATGTTATAGCTACTTCCTTAATGCCTCAGTCTCAGCAACATCACTGGGATGGGTTGTTCTCCAATGCTCTCTGTCACGCCTAATCTTTGCAAGGTGCTGTTCGATATTGTCGCTTGAAATCTTCACCCCAAAATCTTCCGCAACCACTCGTCCCGGTTCAACATGGCTGAATATGAGGTCTAACACCCTATCGCCAAGTTCCTTTTTGTAATGCGATGACTCCCAATACCACTCCATAGAACTCATTTTATCACCCAAAGGAGGTACTTCTTCGGTAGTGTAGGTGTTGTACCCTGAGAAGTCCCAGAGCGGGAAAGACGGTTTCCCGGCTTTACGTGCCTCATCCTCGTTAACTTGAGCCAGTTGGCGTTTCCATTTTTCAAAGGTCGACCACAATCCTTTGGCGGCTATTACCTCTTGTTGGCGGGCATGGGATGGAGAAATCATTAGCCGAAAGTCGATTTCCCTTCGATAGGCGGTTTTCAATAAAGTACGGTAAGAACCAACAATTAACGGATCGTCCTCCAGAGTAGCTAAGACGAATTTCCGGTATTGTTTATTGAAATAATTATGTTCGTTTATGAGAAATTCCTCATGATGATCAAATTGCTCCCGCAGGCTGAAAAAGGTAGCCCTTCCATTGTTGAGGGAACCGGGATTTTGGCCCTGTTTTGACAGGGTTTCCATGCCATCACTAATAGCATCCAGAGATGCTAAAGTAGCAAGATAAGTATCTATTCCTTGGGTTTGTGGGAGGCCATTTGAGTCTACCGCAAGATTTTTTTCGTCAAAATCAGATCTGGGAAGGTGCCCTTTCTGAAATTGAAAGAAATCAAAGTCAATCACTACCTGTTTCAGCGGGTTCACAGAATGCGCATGCTGAAAATAGCGTAACATTTCATAAATACTGGCTACCGGGAAAGCCAGGTTGTAGACGGGGTGGCCACCCCATCCGGGGTGATTAGGGTCCAGCCCCACATCGCCACGGGATGTCCCCAGGATAATTGCGGCAGGTTTCTGGTGCCGTACTTGATAGGCCTTAGCCAGTCTTGAATGAGATCTAAAGACGGGCTTATCTATATTGATCCCATCAATCCCAGGAATGTCATACACCCCATAGGGGTCCATTAGGAGATTAAAAGAAACCACAACCGCAAAAGCCATGGTAAGTCCTAAGCCTATTTTTTTTAAATATTCATGGAATGGGCGTTTTGAAGTCATGGTCTTTCTCAAAACTGAAAATAGAGAAACTCACTCACTTTAGTGAATGAGAGAAGTGAAAGCACAGCTAATGTTATGGTTGCTATTGCCCATGCCGTAACCGGTCGCCATTCCACCCATCTGGAATTAAACCGTTTGATACCGAATCCCTCCAAGCCCAGGGCAGGCTTGTACCGCTGCATCCACTGGAGTGTGTTGGGGGCAAAAAAGGTGATAAACGCAAGCAGTAATAATGAGCCCGCTTCCACAAGCCCTTCAAAAAATTCAAGTTCCTCCGAAAACCCCCAGCCCCTTCCAGCAAGAAAATCGCCTAACCCATAAAGATGATTAAGGTAACCAAGGTAGTTGGGAGGGAGTAAAAAACCATTTATTCCGAACATGCCTTCGAACATTTTTGTGGCCCCATCTATACTCTCAGCCCTGAAAATCACCCAGGCCATCACAACGCCGATGAAGGTAAGCATGCACCCCAAGGCATGGCCCCAGATAGTTGCTGATGTAGGCGTATTAAGAAAAATCTTTTTCTTGATGGCATGCCAGCCATGGTTGATAACCAGATAACTGCCATGTAGCCCACCCCAGATCACAAACGTCCAGCCCGCCCCATGCCAAAGGCCAATCAGCAGCATGGTGATCATGAGGTTTGCGAAGCGAAGCAGTGTGCCCTTGCGATGGCGTAGTCCCATTGTCAGTTGAAATTGAACAATGCCTTACGCCACTTTAATAATATTTTCTTTAAAATTCAAGTTCTTCATTGCCTCTCTGAGTTCTTTGAGATGGCGATATCCACGCAC